>CEUA01059992.1_pt1 | contig 10584 bp, 8 predicted proteins | sample 361541 | NCBI WGS metagenome assembly CEUA01 (sample SAMEA2623079, study PRJEB7988) | marine metagenome | isolation source: saline water (ENVO:00002010), including
CAAAGGAAAGGAACAGAAGTGATATGATTATGAAGGGGTTCATTTCATATCATGAAACACATTAGGTAATTCTTTTTGATTATTATAAATCATCTTTAATGCTGTAGCATTACTATTATAAACTTTAAGATTATCAAATGAAGCACCTTCAATACCATAATAATAAATATTTACAATATCAAAACCTTCAATCGAGTTAGTCATACTTCCATATACTTTTCTATCATCATTAAGATAACAATGAAAATAATCATTATCAAAAACCATTAAAATTGTACCATTTTGTCCAACCTCACTTGAATTATCTATACCTCCCCAAGCAGAACCATCCCAATACATAAGAGAAATTTGATTATCACCAATAAAATACACGTAATATTCATTTGAAGTACTATTTCCTAACCCAATACCAACAAGCATTGTATCATTCCAAGAAGTTTCAATATCAATAGCAATTCTTATTGGTGAATTCATCATCAACGAACTATTCCACTCTATTTGATGATCATTAGGAGTTGAATTGCTTGTATATAACTTTGAATTATTAATAGACCAATCACCCCATGGAATGGAAAAATCATCTAAATTATTAAACTCATTTAAATAATCAGCAGTGGGATAATTTGCTCTATACCAGTTGTTAAAAGTTACTTCTGTGACCATATCTTCTTGAACAGTTTCGGATTTTTGAACTGAATATAACCATACACCATTTTGGTCAGTAATTACGGCACCAACTTGATGAGTACCTGGTTCTATTTTTATGTTAGTGACTTCAAAACCTGAAAAAGAAGAAACTTCTTTTTCAATATCATTGACGTAAATTTGATATTTAGAGGCATAGTCCCACCAATCATTAAAATATGAAATGTTAGGTTGATTTAGAGTAATACCTAAAGTTCCAGTTGGTTCAGGTTCTGGTTCACTATCTTCACAACCAGTTATTAAGAAAAATGATAATATGAATAGCAAACGGAATATATATTTCAATTTTAATCTCCTTTCAGATAAATAATTTATACAAGAAATCTAAACATTCATTTTATTACATCCATATTACTTATGACCTTTTCTTCAAGAATAGTTCAATCAAATCATCTACGGTATCTAAAGTAGGTCTTTCCATCGTCATACTTATTCTTACCTTTGTCTTATCACCGGGTTTAGGTATCTCATTAAAGAACATACTATTTGACCTAAAGTTTCCTTTATCCATTAACATATACCCATTTTGTGAACCGGGTTTTTCTACATACTCTAAAAAATCTCTTATTAAATCTGCATCTTTTGGATTAACCATTTTATCTCCTTATAACTTCACCAATATTTAGTGAATTTCTGATTCCTTTTAACATCTCTTGTTTCTGATTATTTCGGGCATATCGGTTAACCATTACCCAAGATTCATGCCCGACTAATTGTGAAACAAAAGGTACATTTCCATCAGTCAATTTTAACATATGTGAAATAAAAAACCTTCTACAACTATGAGGAGTCAGATTTTCACTAATCTTCAAATGTTTTACCATGTCCTTCATCTTGTGTTGAACACCGGACGAACTAAATGGTTTGTTTAAATTTTCTATCCAAGACCAACTATTAACTAATCCGTGTTGGTTCTTATTCTCTTTCCAATATGCCCGATGAAAGACATACTCTTTGTCAGTTCTAAACTTGTTCTGTTCTGTCTTTACTTGAGTCATAATGTCTGATATCAAAGTTGAACTATCAATATACAAATATCTTTCTTTACCACCATCTTCACCTTTACCCATGATTGTCCATCTGATGACTTCTTTTTCTACTAATTCACCAGTTTCTTTTTCAACATGTCTTGTGGTTTCAAAAGACAAATCATTTATCTTCATATTGACCACCTCAGAAACTCTACAACCAGTAATCAACATTAATCTAAAGATAGGAATAAACCATTTATACTCTTTCTCAATAATCTCATTACATCTACCCTCATTCATATCATCCATGAAGTCTAATATCTTTTGAAATTCAACTTCACTAAATGAGGTCATAATGGTTTTACCTTTCGGTACTTGTTTCATTTCGGCAAGTAGTTTATTTGGGAAGGATGGTTCCTTAACATGAACAAAGTTGAAGAACGCCCTACAAGTACGATACATATTATGTACGGTAGAATCTTTCCACTCACCCGAGTCTCTATACTCACTTAACATCTCCATTAATACTTCACGACCATCTCGAGTATGTGACCAAATATTTAGATACTTAGGTTTGTTATTCTTTAACCATGTGTGATAAGTATCTAACGCCCATTTATCATTTACAATTGTTTTCTCAGAAGGTTTCTTTATACCCCAACGAGATTCACCACTACAATACTTATCAATCCAAAACCTCATAGCATTTTCATCGATGTTTAGTGAATCTACTGCCATTTCATTTTCACTTCTGACAAACTCGTAATCATCTAAAACCCTAATGGTTTCTTTATAGTTAGATATATTCGAGTTCTTCTTGTAGAGTTGTTTTTGTTTTAGTCTCCAACCTTTCTTTGCAGTTGGTTCAGGTTTTGGAATAGAATAACAGAGAATTATCTTACCCTCTTTTGACTTGTTATCTACATTATAGGTAAACTTAGGTGACCTTGAAATTCTTGAATTACTTCTTTTACGATTATGACTTTTGATTTCTCTCAAAACCCATTTATTCAGTTGTGTTTTTTGTCTTGTTCTACTGGCAGTTCTCAAGGGTGTAATATTCCAATTTACATACAGAAATTAATACATATTCCTGATATAATCAATATAAATCTATTTAGAAATCTATTTAGAAAGTTCTTGGAAGTGTTAATTACCCTCTGTAAATTAAGGTATGGATGGAACGACCTATTTACTTCTAAGCAATAGGCCACAGGTTCGAATCCTGTCGGGCGTACTTTTATAATCACGTCATATTGACATAAACACACATGATGGTACAATTCTTGTACAACTAAATAAAATTAATAAATTTGGAGTTTAAATTGTCACAACAACCTTTTCAAACAGAAGTCAGTCAACTTTTACAATTAATTATTCATTCTTTATATTCTCAAAAGGAGATCTTTCTTCGTGAATTAATATCAAATTCTTCAGACGCTCTTGACAAGCTAAGATACATTAGCTTAACTGATCCAAAGATGAAATCATTCTCATTTGATCCAAAAATTAGTCTAGAGTTTTCTGAAGGAGATAATCCAACCTTAACTATAATAGATACTGGTATTGGAATGAGTAAAAAAGACTTAGAAGACAATTTAGGTACTATTGCAAAATCTGGAACTAAAAACTTTCTATCAAAATTATCTGGAGATGCAAAAAAAGATTCTAATTTAATTGGTCAATTTGGTGTAGGATTCTATTCCAGCTTTATGGTTGCAGATAAAGTGGAGGTATCAAGCAAAAAAAGTGGTAGTAAGCAAGCTTGGAAATGGGTAAGTGATGGAAAATCAGGTTTTGAAATTACTAAGGATGTTAAAGAAGCAAATGGCACAACTATAACTCTGCATCTTAATGATGAAGGCAAAGAGTTCGCGAGTAAATGGAAAATAGAAAATCTAATTACCAAATATTCTGATCATATTGACTTTCCTATTTATTTGACCTCAGATGATATTGAGTATGATAAGGATGGAAAAGAAAAAAGTAGAAAAGAAAAAACTAAACAAGTGAACAAGGCTAAAGCGTTTTGGAGTCGTTCAAAAAATGATCTAAAGCCTAAAGACTACAATGAATTTTATAAAACACTTTCTCATGATAATGAAGATCCAACTGATTGGGTACATTTTAAAGCTGAAGGAAACTTAGAATTCACTATATTACTCTTCTTACCAAAAAAAGCTTCTCCAGATCTCTTTCGTGCTGACTATCAATCAAATATAAAGCTTTATGTTAACCGCGTTTTCATTACAGATGATGATAAAGAGTTGCTTCCATCTTGGCTTCGTTTTGTCAAGGGTATCATCGATTCATCTGATTTGCCGTTAAATGTAAGCAGGGAAATCCTTCAACAGAATCGTATTATGGCAAAAATCAAGTCAAATTCTGTAAAGAAAGTGATTAGTAAGTTAAATGAATTATCTAAAGACAAAGATAAATACACTGCGTTTTATAATGAGTTTGGCAGACTTTTGAAAGAAGGGGTCTATCAAGACTTCGAAAACAAAGATGCACTTACTGAACTTTTGAGATTTAAATCCACTCATGAGGAAGGTTATACTTCTATGAAAGATTACGTAAGTCGAATGCTTACTGATCAAAAATCAATCTATTATATAACCGGTCAAAATGAAGATTCTCTCAGAAAGTCGCCACTATTAGAAATGTATGCAGAAAAAGGAATTGAGGTTTTAATACTAGATGATGAAATAGATGAAATTATTATTCCATCTATTCCTAAATACGAGGAAAAAGAGTTAAAATCAGTAAATCGTTCTGGTGCAGCAGATGAATTAGATCAAAATTCAGACAAAGACAAAGAAAAAACTTTAAAACCAATCATTAAAAAAATGAAAGATTGTCTTGGTGATAAAGTTAAGGATATTAAAATTTCCAATAGATTAAGTGGCTCTCCTTCCTGTATTGTTGCTGATGAAAATGACCCAACAGCTCAAATGCAAGAGATCATGAAATCTATGGGACAAATGGATATGCCAACGATAAAACCAATTCTTGAAATCAACCCAGATCATGAAATAGTAAAAAAATTAAAGTCTATGAGAAAAGGAAAAGCATTTGAAGAAATTGCTCTACTACTTTATGAACAAGCTATAATTCAAGAAGGTGGAAAATTAGAGGACCCATCTGAATTTGTAAAACGCTTAAATTCAGTATTAATTAAATCTTTATAAATAAAGTATGATAGTAAACTTGATTTAGAGAAGAGAGTAATTACTCTCTTCTCATTTCAATTTTTCTCATAGGCATTGTATCAATTAGATTAAATACTTCATATAATTGATCTGATGATGAAAATACCCTTTTTACTTCCCCATCTTTACCGATTAATATCATTTTTCTATCAATTTTATATTGACTAATTAGGGACATTATTGATTCTTTAAAAGGTTTTGGCACTAATATCGAGTTGTAATAGATATTTTCATTATTTTCATAAAAGATAATTAAGTCACGAGCAATGATCTCTTGACCATATTTACTTATATTATTCATTTTTTCTTTTAAGTAAATTTCATTTTGTGCATCAAATATAATTAAAATACGATATTTCCATTTTAAATCAGATAAATTTTCTAACGTATCAATAGAATAAATAAATCTTGAAAGAATCAAAAAATATATCAGTTTACTTAAGTTAAAAGTTATCAAAGTGAATATAAAATTTCACTTAAATTAAAAAAGCAAACGCAAATCACTCCCAATACTAAACCCTTTTGCTTTGTTAAAAATACCTCCTACTTGATTCATTCCTAGATCAAAATGAAAAAAGCCTAGATGAATTCCAAAACCTACTCCAAAGGTTTGAGATGATCCTGAAAGTTCAGAGTTTTCATTAAAACCTCCTATAGAGAATCCAGCTCTTAGTGGAAATTTAGTTTTTGGTGATAATTCTATGCCTAAAGAAAAACGTGGGTTTACTGAACCAATAAATTTTGTTTGCATTAGATGCTGTATAGAACTTTTTAGATGAATTTTATCTGAATGGATATAAGTCAAACCTAAATTCAATTCCGCAGGCAAGACTACTTTAATATCTTCATATGAGGATGAATCTAAAACTACCCATGCTTCATCATCAAGATCAAAATATACAAGTTCATTTGCATTTGATAATAAAATTTCTTTAGCAAAGTATTTAACTGAGACATTATTCTTTAAACTACTACCTAAACCAATAAATGAAATTTGTCCTGAAAATTTTTCATCTATATTACAAAACAACCCTAAATCTATACCATATCCACTCCCTAAGGTGAAATCAGGATTAATTACTTTTTGTTCATATGAAATAGTAATGCTATCAGTTTTTGTAAGAATCTCTCCTGAAAACGAATCTAAATAAGAAAAACTACCCGTTAAATAGCGAACCCCAAAACCGATATATGTTTCAAAAGGAATGGATTCATGTTCAATAGGCATTCCATAAGAAAAACTACTACTTGCAACTATATATGTTTTAAAATCTAGTTCAGAAATATCAATTGGCTCTTCAAACTTCAAACCCTCAAATATCAATTCAAATAAAGACGTTGGTATTTTAAAACTTGAAAAAAAACTTGTATTGAATAATGATAAACCAAAGTTTTTATATGTTAAATCTAATATTGATGTATTAGTTGCTAATACTACATCCATTCCCTTAGAGGGCAAACTTTTAAGTAAATTTTCTTTAGCACTTGGCTGCTCAACCATATCTATGCCTGAATAGGTATTAAACCAATTCGCACTGAAAAGATTATTATTCAAACTAAAAGAATTATTAGCAAGGAGAGATAAAGAGAATTTAGGAGCAATCAGAGAGCTTGATTTTAATTCTTCTTTAACAATAAATGCATCCGGGGATAATCCATCTGCAATCAAGCTATCCTTAACAATTAACGCTTCTTGCTCATATTCGAAACTCCCTACTGAGAATCTATACATTGAATCATTTAGCGTGACATTTCTTTTTAAACCTTTAATTAAAGGCTTAGATCTCTTTAAAAAAGTTTTCAAGGAATCTTTAATATCTGTTGCAAATAATTGAATTCTGTAAATGTATTTTTTCTTAAAAACTACTTTCTTGGTAGTATCAGCTATTATCCTATAATTAGATATAGTTGAGGGAAGATTGCGAGAATAATTATGAGCAGAAAAAGAATCTTCAAATCCTGGAGCATCTAAAACAAAAAGATCATTCTCTTTACTTATTTTATATTTTCTATCAAGACCATCTCTTTTTAAGTTTGATTCAATTTGTTTAATCTTATTTTTATCATCACTTTCAATTAGCCTGATTCGATAAGAAATAATAAATGTGTCCACAGGAGAAACTGCCAACCCATCTCCTGAATTAATACCTAAAAAAGCAGGATTTGTTTGAAGCGAGTGTGTACCCAGATTTCCACTGAGACTTGCCCCAGAAGTACCTAGGTCAACAGGTGAATAAAAAAATTGCCCATATACCATGGGTATAAAAAGAAAAACAATATAACATTTAATTTTATTTACCATAATCAGAAGCTGGATCAATTATAACTTTAGTTTTCATATAAAGTTTTATATCTAAAGTATCAGTAGATAAAAAACGACTAGGCTCTTCATCTCGACCTAAAATCATCAAATTAGTTTTAGAATAATTATCATATAGAGATAATAATTCGAAAGATGTCTGATCTAGAGAAATACTATCTAAAGACGAAGAATCTGGTTGAATAGTAATCTGCGTTAGAGTATCCGCTAAGCCATTATTAAAATCATTAGTATCTTGAGAAACTAAAACTATAGCATCCACTCCAAACTCAAAATCATTTTTGTAGTCCATGAAAATTGTAACATTCTCTATCTCATCGACTATATTCAAACTATCAAGCGGTTCTGGTTCCAATTTTATTTCACTTCCACTATCTATTGTAAATGCTAAAGGAGCTAATATTTTAAAACTCCCAGCTAAAGTATCTTTTGTACTTACCGAGCCATATTGTTCTAAAGAACCTACTTGAGCCGTTCCAAAGGCCAAAATGCTATTTGGTTTAATATTAATTAAGCCTTGAACATCTTCAACAGTAAATTCAGGAGTTTCAATTATATTTATATCGCTCACAGTCCTAGAAAATGTTTCACCCGTTTCATCATTTATCGAAAATAATTCAAGATTTAACAATACTGGAATATCAATATTGGATAAGAAAGAAAAGTTTAATTGGAGCTCTGAAAAATTCAAATTTTCTAATTCAGATGGTAAATCTAGTGTTTGTTTTACTGAATCTATTTCAATATCAATTGGATCAATAAACCCACTAAAATCTGAAAATAATAAACTGTCTAAAAGAACTTCTATTTCAATATTTTGACCAAATGTAAGTGTCATTTCTTCATTTGATGGTATATTAATTCTTGAAATATAATTAATTATTTGAGGATCAGTTTCTAAGTTTATATTAAGTTCATATTCTTCAAGATCAATTTTAACCATTAGAGGTTCACCTATTGGAAGAGTAAAGGAAGTATCTAGTTTTTGATTTTCTTTTTTAAGTTCATTAATAGAAAAGTCAATAAGTGCTTCAACCCCTATTCCATTTATGATAGAAAGTTCTAAATAGCCTGATTGCAGTGTTGCAAAGTCAATTTTTGATTCAGTCTCTAATTCAATTATATTTGAATCTATCATTGCATCTTGGTCAAGAAAACCTTGAAACTGGGAAAAACTAATATCTTCATTTTGATTTAATCCACCCATCGAAATGCTAACTATAATACTATCTTCAGAATTTATAGGAACTAGTTCCTCTCCACTATCAACAGTCATTATAGAATAATTATAATTAATTTCCTGGCTATTTTCAGACATAACCAACACATGATTCTCTAAATTATTTTCGCTGTTTATGTTTAATGAATTCGATTGAATATTAAGTGTCGTTTCAAATAATGCTCCATCTGGATTCTCAATAGATGGGATTGTAATAATTAAGTTACTCTCTAGTGACATGTAATTATGAACTTCAATATTTAACTTCCCGTTTTGGATGACTGCTCGAGTTACTTTATTTGAATCTGGTTCTAAAGATATAACCCCACTTTCTTCAATAAGTTGTTCAGGAATTTTTGCTATTGCTGAAACAACCTCAAGGTTTTCAGCGCTAATACTAACAATAAAGCTTGAATTTTTTGCATCTTCATCAATATTTACGGCAATTCCTGATGTCCCTTGACAACTACCAGAAACTTTAACAAAGATATCGCCAGGAAGAGTCATACCCGTTAAATCTAATGAATCTGTTACGTTTCCACCATTTGCATTTATGAGAGTGTCAAACTCTAAAGTTCCTCCTGAAATATTCACGGTATCAGCTCCATCCAATGCCTGCAATTGTAGTACTATTGGAGGACCTAATGGTATAATCATTCCATTATTAATCGTAACTTTCAAATGTCCACTTGAAAATTCAGCATCGCCAAAATCACTAAAAGAGAACGGATTTGTTATCGGTGTTAATTCAAATGCTGGAATAGAAGTAGAAGTCCCATTTTCAATGTTTTCAACCTCAGGATAAATATCACGAAATATAAATGGAGAGACATCTGAAGAAGCAATATTATTTAAAGAAATTATTCCTATATTTGATGTAATTAACTCCTCAACTTCTGAAATCGTAACATCATCTACACTTTGAGTAAAACTAGTAGATATAGGATCTATCTCTAATTTATTACCTACCTTAATACTCTGAATATCTACTACTTTTTGATACAAAAAAATAGAATCATCAGAGGTTCCATCTTTAAAAAAATCATCTAAGGGTTTAACAGAAATATCAGAGTCATCTGATAATGAACCTAAATGAATTTTTTGCTCACCAAGAGGTATTTCAAGATTTGTTGTCCAGCGTAAATAATCATCTTTTTCAGGTATGTCTAATGAACAAGATATAAAAAAAAACGATAATAGTATTAAATTATATATCCACAATTTCAATATTAGCCTTAATCCTTTATTAAATTAATTACTTTTTATTTGGTTTACTATCTTTAACAATATCAATAAGCTCAACCTCGAAAATAAGTGCACTATTTGCAGGTATCCCAGGTTTATCTCTTGATCCATAAGCCATTTTAGGATGTATGTAAAATTTATATTTCGCACCAACTCTCATTAATTGAAGACCCTCAGTCCAGCCCCTGATCACTTGATTTAATCCAAAAACAGCTGGCTCACCTCTTTTAATAGAACTATCAAATTCAGAGCCATCAATTAAAGTACCCACATAGTGAACTTTTACGCGATCGGTTTTATTTGGCGATTCTCCTGAACCTGAAGTAATGATAGAATATTGTAATCCTGTGGGTGTTTCTTTAATGTCTGGATTATTTAATTTATTATTTTTCAAAAATTCTTCTGCAACCTTTAGGTTCTTTTCCCCTTCTTTTTTCCCTCTATTTCGAATAGATTTTTGAAGGGATGACATTACTTGTCTTCTTTGATTTTGATCTAATTTTACAGAGTTAGTTTCTAATGCATCCATAAGACCTGCTAAATACATATCATAATCAATCTCGACATTTTGGCGTTTTAAATTTTCGCCTAAATCAGCACCGAGAGCATAACTTGTTGAGTCTTTAAATGTATCAAGGGAAGATATTGATTTAGAACTAGAATTGCCTTTTTTTAAATTCCCTGATTCACAACTAGTAAAAATTATTAGTAGGTTAACTGCTATTACAAATTTCATATTTTCACCTTTTCTATTTAATATTTTTTATTTAGATAATTCCATTATTCTGAGCTGATAAATAAAATAAATACTCCACCAATAATTGCAATTAAAGCCAAACCTAAAACTGGATTACTACCAATAAAAGATAGTATAACAGTAATAAATTTTAATATAAATATTAATAAACCACC
>CEUA01031774.1_pt1 | contig 10580 bp, 8 predicted proteins | sample 361541 | NCBI WGS metagenome assembly CEUA01 (sample SAMEA2623079, study PRJEB7988) | marine metagenome | isolation source: saline water (ENVO:00002010), including
TAGATCATTTAGGTTGCACTCAATAAAGGACTTAATTAATTCTTCTACTCCTTTCTCCTCTGAAATTCTGCCAGCGTAAATTATATATTTATCAGGACTACTTTCTCTATTTATATTTTCTAAATCAAGATAGTTTGGATAAATGTTTATATTTTTTTCACTCAAACCAAGATTAATCAAATATTCTTTATGAAATTTTGTTAAAACTAATACTCGTAGATTGTTGTTTTGTAATATATCAAAATATTTTTTTCCGTATCTTGATACTAATAGTGACTTAAGATACGAATCATGAAAGTATTTATTAAACAAACCTACTTCGCTCTTCTTAAGGCCGCATCCGTGACATATGTCTTTTTTTCCAAAATGTTTAGATGAAAAAAAAGATTTTGTGCAATCATATCTAAAATTATGAAGTTTTAATATTGTTTTTATTCCATAGTGGTCAAGAACTTTAAATATCCCGAGTGATGCATTAAACCAAGTATTGTGAACATATGCAAAATCCGGATTAAATTCATGAATTATAGTTTTTAACCTTCTTGTACTGTTAAAGTTTCTATTTGAAAAAAAAGAAATTACTTGCATAATATAATTTTTTATATCATTTGAGTAATAAATTGTTTCTACATGATAGTAATTTTTCAGTAATTCAATCTCTTTAGCCACGGCTACGTCTTCACCGCCTATATTTCTATATTTATTGTGAATTACTAATATTTTTTTCATAAATTTATAAATTTAAAAAGTTTCTTATCTAGTTAATATTAACCCAATGAATGTAATTGTTATTTTTACTTATGGTATTTCTCTAAAAAATTGGAATGAAAGTGGAATTTTAGATAGGGAAATGGAATTTTATAAACGAATGGCTGAAAAATACAATATTTACTATTCATTCCTAACTTTTGGATTTGAAGATGACGAGTCTTATATCAAAAAATTTAACGGTATGAAAGTTTACCCTGTATACAAATACATAAAAATTAGTGAATATAAATATATTAATTTATTTAGATCGCTCTTAATTCCATTTAAACTCAAGAAACAACTTTCTAATAATCAATTAATTAAAACAAACCAACTAAATGGTGGTTGGATTGGAATAATATTAAAACAATTATTAAAAATTCCACTTTTTACTAGAACTGGCTATAACTTATACGAATTTTCTTTGTACAACAAAAAATCTACATTGGTTAAATTATTTCACTACTTACTTACTCAAGCAGCAATAATGTTTTCAGATTTGTATACTGTTACCTCAAAAGCAGATCAAGATTTTCTAGAAGAAAAATTTATAACAAGTAAAAATATTCAAATAATTCCAAATTGGGTTGAGGGTATGACTCATAATGATTTTGATAAGAGATATAAAAATAAAATTCTTACCGTTGGAAGATTAGAGAAACAAAAAAATATTGGGAGTCTTATCAAGTCTTTTAAAGGATCGGAAATTGAAATTGATATTGTGGGAGATGGGGGAGAAAAAAGCTCCTTAATCCAATTAAGTAAAAAGTTAGATGTAAAAGCTAATTTTTTAGGAAAAGTTAATTTTAAAGAATTAAGTAAAATTTATAAAAATTATAAAATATTTATTCTTCCGTCTTTATTTGAAGGAAACCCTAAGGCATTATTAGAAGGTATGGCTAATGGGTGTCTAATAATTGCAGCTCATAATAAAAATGTACAGGAAATAATAACAAATAATGAGAATGGAATTCTATATAGCTTTGAAGATAATTTAGTAGAAATTACTCAATATTACTTAAATAATCAAGAGGCAACAAATAAAATAATTCAAAACGCATACAGGACAATAGAAGAACATAACCAAATCAAAAATATAATGGAAACAGAAATTTATAATTACAAAAAATTAATTGAATAAAAATTTTCTTTTTTCATCTTCATAAATAATTCTCAAATGGTGATCATAATCAAAATCTTCATAATTGTGTGTTGAATTTATAATTGTTATATCTTGTTTCCTTAAAATTTTAAAGATTAGTTGTCTTGTCTTTGCATCAAGATTTGATGTCGACTCATCAAGAAGTAGCAACTTAACATCTGCAAGTAAACTTCTTATAAATGCAATTTTTTGCATCTGTCCTGATGATAAAGACTTACTGTCTACAATTGAATCTAATGTCTTTTCTTTTGAGTTAAATAATTCAAACTCATCCATAAGCTTGATAATTTCATTATCACTTTTTGCATCTTTATTTCCATAAAGGAAATTCTCTCTAAGCGAAGAATTTAGAATTAATGGAGTGACCCCAACATATCCTATAGATCTGTTATTTAAAGTGATGTTTCCATCTTGTGGATAGAAAACCTCAGATACTAATCCTAAAAAAGTGCTTTTTCCAGAGCCATTTGGTCCAGTTAAAACTGTATGGCTGTTTTTAGGAATTGTTAAATTTAAGTTCTCAAATATATACTCTTCCGAACCATAATATTTAAAACTTAAATTATTAATCTCAACTGAATTCTCTAAGTCTGGAACTATATTGTAATATCCTGGTCTTTCAATTAGTTTATTGCCCTCTAACTCAATAAACTTTTTCAGATGAACATGTGAATTTATCATCATATTCAAAGATGTGTTAATCATTCCAATGGTCTGAACAAGCCTTAAAGTAACCCCCAGGAATTCAAGCGTAAGCGATTTCATAATATTGAAAAATACAATTAATACTGAGATTGTGAATACTGTTATAAAGTTTGGAATTAAAGAATTTATTGTTCCATAAACTTGATTTTTTAACTGAGAAGTTTGCAACTTTTTAGTAGTTTCATCATAACTATTTATTTCACTCTCGCTAGTTCCTAAAATTTTAATCAAGAAAATATTATCAATTACCCTTTGAATGTCTCTGCCTGTTTGCTGCGAGTTTACCCATGATTCATGCATGTATTTCCTACCTAATTTAAGTAAAGTTCTTGTTGGGAAAAATAACACTAAGCCTCCCAATGCAAAAGCAGCAATTGTCTCTAAATTTGTATAAAGAAGAAATGAAGAATATACAAGCATCTGAACAAATCCATTTAAAAAAGATGTAAGGGCTCCATAAAAATATCCAACATGGCCACTTAAACTATTTATATAAAAGGTTGCATCAGCAATTGAATAATTCCCTTTTTTATAAACCTCTTTAATTAAATATACTCTTAAATTTTTTTCAACTTGTAATGACATTGAAAAAATATTGGCTTTCTCAATAAAATTTGTTATAAATCTAAGAAGAACAAATATAGGTAAATAAAATATATTTTCTAATAGATAGTTAATTACAGCATTGCCTGAACCCTCTCCCGTTAGGAGGTTTGCAAAAAATATTATTATTATGATATCAATTAACACAGTTACATTAGACAAAATAACTGAGAGAACTATTCTCATTTTCTTCTTAGTTACTTGGGTAATTCTTGAAATGTAAATAATTTCATTTATTGATTGTCTAAATTTGTTCATCTTCAATTATCCTAATCATCTAAAAGTAATATTTTTAAAATGATTTAATTTCTTTAAATTAATGTTTAGTTAGTCTATTCAGGCTAAATTTATTTCCTAGTATTCTGTTTAAGTTAAATTTAATTTTTATATTTATTTTCAATAAAAAATGAGGTAATTGAAGTCGCAAAAAACTGGAGAGAGACAAAAAAAGTAACTATACCAATTAAAAAAATTGGATTTTTATGTACAAATACCCCGTTTGCTTCTTTTTGGTAAAGTGAAAGAACAAAAAGTGCTGTAGATAGAAATCCAAAAACAAAACTAAGCCTTGCTAATGAATATCTTGCTGTAGATGTAAATCCATTTGTAAAGTACAAAAGGAATGAATCAATAATAACAGCTGTAATTCTAGAAAAACCATACTTCGTTTCTCCAAATTGTCTTGGTCTATGCTCAACTTCTTCTTGTATAAGTTTATAACCTCTATATTCAAATAAAGGAACAAGAATTCTGTGAATATCGCCATTAAATTTAATATCTTCAAGCATATGTTTTTTAAATATCTTAAGAGCACAACCTAGATCCTTAGATTGGGTTTTAGTAATAAGTCTGATAATTAAATTAGCAAATTTTGAATAAAGAGTTCTTACAATGCCATCTTTTCTTGATTTTCTTATTCCCGAAACTACATCACAATAATCAAAGTTTTTATTAAAAATTTTAATTAGTTTACCAATTTCTTCTGGAGGGTTTTGCCCATCTCCGTCTAAAGTTACCAAAAAATCATATTTGGCCTCTTCCGCAGCTCTTATTAAAGAAAAACTTTGGCCTCTAGTATATGAATTTCTTAAAACTTTTATATCTTCACCAGAAATATAAGAATTTACTGGTATTTTACTAAAATCATCTATGATTATAATTTCATAATTAACATCTAATGATTGGACAGATGTATTTATTTCATCAATTAAAGAAGGTAGGCTTTCTTCTTCATTAAGAGCGGCTATAAGTATGCTTATATCTTTTATCAATAAAAAATATTATAATACTTTGTATCGAAGTAATCTAATGTTTAGATTTGCTTTTAATATATTTTTCCCAATAATCAAACCTAACAAATTGGTCATAGTTTTTATTAAAGTTTATTTTATTTAATTTTTCTAAATCTAAACAGGTATAAGATTTCAATTCATCCCAACTATTTAACATTAAGAGCGGGACACCTAAATTAAAAAAATTTTGATTAACGATATTATTTAGAACAATAGGGGTGCATCCAAATAAAAGAGATTCCCAAATTCTGTGTGACTCAAAATTATTACCTTCCGGACACAAATTAAATTTGTAAGTTGATAAATTTTCTAAATATTCAAATCGGTTATCAAAATGAGCAATATCAATATCCGGATGTTTTTTAGAAATGTCTAAAAGAGGTTGTCTAATTTGATAATTTGTATTGGGATTAAAAGAACATAATATTTTATTAGTTTTATTACTTAATAAATATTCATTACTATCAATAATTTTTTTAAAATTCCTCACCTTACCATTGTTTCGGTATCTAGCGTTTTCAAGTCCAGCAGGCAATGGAGAAACTCTATCATTTGCTTCAGTATTTAGTTTCATGGCAAACCAATGTTGTATTTTAGAATCAATAAAATTGATATCTGTTTTATTTACTGAGTCATCTGAATTATGTGAAATTAAATAATAAGGATTTTTAATTTCAGGATGATAATTTTCAAAATATATTTTCTTTAAATCTGTTTTAAGAAATACAATATCGTCTTTCTTTACTTTAGAAGGTTTCAAAGTTTGACTTTCATCAAATATGTGATCTGCATAGCTTCTAAAAGTATCACCAGAAATAAAAGGTTTGCTTGAGGGCCTATAAAGTTTTGGTTTTTTTTGTCTTATGTAATTATTAATTTTATTTCTAATTAAATTTTTATTTATTCTCATCAAACAATATAACATTATCAGATTATCAAATTAAATTTAATGTTTTTAAGAATCGTAAATCCAATTAACATTAGAGGTTATGAACAACGATAAGTCACAATTTGGACAATCAAAAGAATTGCTAAAATTTATTAACTATGAAAATGGAGTATTCATAGAAGCAGGTGCAAATGATGGAATTATTCAATCTAATACTTACTATTTTGAAAAAGAATTGAATTGGACTGGATTGTTAGTTGAGCCTAATTCTTTTAAATTTAAAGAATGTATACAAAATAGACCTAATTCTATTTGTGAAAATTACGCTCTTGTTAGTTCGGAATATAAAAATAGTACAATTAAAGGAAGCTTTTCAGGACCAACTAACTCATTAACGGGTAGAGTAATCGATAAAAAATCAGAAGTTTTCAACCGAAATATATTAAAAGAATTTTTTCTTCATATTAAGCAAAGAGAAATTGTAAAGGTCAACTGTACAACTCTTACAGATTTATTAATTAAAAACAAAATAGAAAAAATTGATTTATTAAGCTTAGATGTTGAAGAATACGAATTACCTATTCTTAAAGGGCTGGATTTTGAACTTTTTAGGCCTAAATATTTGTTAATAGAAATATTTCCATTTGAGAAATCTAAACAAGAAATGTTCAACTTTTTAGAAGATAAAAAATATAATTTTATAGAAAAAATAGATAAGTGTAATGATTATATCTTTAGAGATTCTTATTTAACAACTTAATTATTAGATATTTTTTTTAATGATATTTAATAGATCTTTCGCTCTTGCAGTTGTAGTTCCTGAATTAAGCAACCAATTTCTCTGTGCATTAAGTAAGTCAAGATATTCCTGAGTTGGTTTATTTCTTCGAACCAACGATTTCATTATTTTTTTTAACTCCCTTTTTGAAGAATAACTAATTGTTGGCAAGTTTTGAGGGGAACATAGCTGAGGTTTATCAGAGTAATCTCTAAACAATAACAACGTTCCTGCTGCAATTATTTCATAATGCCTCATACAATCCCAACCACCTTTTTTACAAGTTAATCCAAACCAAGATTTTGATAAATCTTTATAGTATTCATCTTCATCTTCAAATATGTGGTGTTTATGTCCAGATGCTAAATCACGAATTATTTCAAAGTTAGAATAGTTAGGGTGAGTAGTTTGAATTAATTGTGATTTTTTATCTAAGTCAATTGGTAGAATAACCTCCTCTGGTATGCCATAGCCTGTAGGAAAAACAGACTCTTCCTCAAAAACAAGCTCTCTTTTAAAACTAAACTTAAATTGATTCCCTATAACTTCTTCGTTATTAAAAATTTTTTTAATCTTTGCATTTCCGTAAAGATCGTGTCCGTCTAATATCCAAATCTTTCCTGTTGTAAGCTTGTCATATTTAGGTATATAATAATCTTCACCTATCGCATGACCCGTACCATACAATATTGCATCATATTTTGTATTTAGAACATTTTTTCTATCAATATCTTCAATCGGATGTCTCAAAATCGTAAACCCTTTACCGTGAAGTTTGTTTTTTTCAATCTCACTAAAATCACCATAAGCTACATTTTTTCTTGGATAATCAACAAAATTTTCACCTATAAGCTTTCTCATACCATTGAGAATTGTTAACTCTAAATACTCTGCTTGGTATTCGGGTTTTTTTGAAGTTAAAAATAAAATTTTCAAAATTAAATTCCTAAATATAAATTTATTATTTTTGATTTTATTTTATAGATAAATTCTTTATTGGAAATATTTGTTGAAGAAACTTTGTTTAATTTAGATACAACTAATGATGGTTCAGACCAAAATGAATTTAAATTACACTTTCTTAATACTTCATTCAGCCACATATCTGCTGAATGGTTAAAAGGAAGAAAGTTTTCATATATTTTTTTTGCGGTCTCATATTTTAAGAAGTAAAACTGTGCTGCTCGAGTACCTCCGTGGGCAATTATTTCTCCTTCTTTATTATAAGTGCGCTCATTACTCTTCCTATAAACTAGTTTATCAGATGTAACTTCTTCTTCATTAAGCCAAGAGTAGTCGAACCATACAGAGTCAAAAATTATATCCCAATCGCTAGGAAGTTGTTTTTTGTACTTTTCTAGTCTATCGATTATATTTTCATAAAATACTCCAATATTATCCTCCATAATCACGGCATATTCATACTCGTTTTCTACAATATCTTTTAGAGCTAGATAATGTTTGTAGCTACAACTTATCCATCCATCTTTCAAATTTGAGTTTTTTTGGACAGCAGATTTTTTTATTGAGTAAGTTAGTTCATTTTTATTCGGATGGTTAATAAACTTAACATCTTCTAAATTAATTTTAGAATCTTTTAATAAATTTATGATGTTTTCGTATCTGTAGCTTTCAAGATTATGGATGACATAATATTTCATTTTATAATTATATTTATCCAAAATTATTAGCAAAGACTAAACATAATCTTTGTATTCTTTTGGCAGGAATCTATTAAGCCGTTTGGAATGTATATGTAAGTTGGCTATATCATAAGATTTCTTATTCCACGAAACTATTGGTGACTTGTCAATAAATTTAACTTTAATTCTCTTTGCTATAATTTCAGTGCCAATGTAATGATTATGGTTTATATGTCTACCGGTTATTATCTTTTTAGGATGTAAGTGTGTGCCATCAAAATATTGACCATAGCTAGATGGATCAAATATTACATCCGAATCATAAGGTAATATTGGAAGGCAATTAAATAAGGTGTTATCATCTGAATAAATTTTACCTAAAAAGTCCATTTCGTTATATGGCTTTCCATAATTAAATTTCCAATTGTGATGATTTGCATAGTCACAAAAATCTATAATCTTTTGTGTAATTATAGATAGTGGTTTTAAATTAGAAATATATGAGTAACCAAAGACCAGTAATTTATCGCTTGCTCTAGTGATATTAAATTTGCTATTAGAAATTTCCTTACGCACTTCATCAAAAGATTTATAAATTAAAACATCATTATCAAAATGAACAAACTCATTTATGCCTGATTTTGATAAGATTGATTCAAGGTAGAATACTCTTAATAATGAAGACTCCCAAAGTGGGTTGGATTCAAATATACTGTTCTGATAAATTTTTAAATTTTTAATTATACGTGTTTTTTCATTTTCTAACGAAGCTAGGTCTATAAACTCAACATTTTTATATTTATTTGTATAATTTACATCTGAACACAAAATAATCTTTGCGTTGCTGTCAACTGACATTATTGAATTAATTGTATATTTTAAGTATTCTGGAAACTTTCCAACTGAGATTAAAACATAATTCATAAAAAACTGATCAATACCTTCTAAGACACAAAATATTTTTTGGACTAATTTTTTTCAATTTTACATTCATACAAATAATTCATTTTAACCTCAACACCTCTAAGTGATGCTGAGACATAATCTATTGTCTCACAGCTAAATTTTTTATCATCTAATTTCATATTATGAAAATTACAACCCTGAGATACTGGACTATGATAATTTAGTGCTAAAAATCTAATCTCACTAACTTTAGCTTTATCAATGAAATCAAAAAGCTCGTCACTGTGGAAATACAGCTGTTCTTGCGTAAATGGATACTGATCATCAAAAACAAACTGCCCGTTTTTTAATTCCCAATATTTATCTGCATCTTTATAAAACATTGAGTATGTAAATTGAGGCTCACAAAATCTAATCTGAAAATCTTCTAAATTCTCATTGTTTTCTAGCTTTTTAACAAGTAATTTTCCACCAAATCCCCAATAGTCAGTCTCCCAATTACCGCACCCTGGCTGTCCAATGTTTATTTCACAATCATATGATATGGATTCTTCTTCAACAAATTCATTTAAATAAGTGTATTTGAATGGTCCTAAACCATATTGTGTAAAAAATAAGTAGAAAACTGTAGATATAATTAGTAGATTTCTAATTTTGATAGAAGAAGAGATGTTTAACAACACTTCTGTAGAAATATAAACAATAAATGGAAGTAGGAAAAGATAGTGCCTAATTCCTCCATAGGCTACAGGGTTTAAAATTATGAAAAAAAGATTTAACAAAAATAAAAGAAATACAGAATATGAAAAAATATTGTCATATTTTTTTGTGTTTCTTGTAAATAAAAGAAGGCCTATTAGAACAAAAAATAAATAGACAATTGGAAGCCTATAGCTAAACCAAGAAATTAAATAGTTCCATGGTGCTTCGTAGCCTGTTGTAATTTTTCCATTTAATAAGCTTATAACATTATTTGGATGATTAAATTGTACAACTATTGCCTCTCTTAACCATCTTATCGGGTACCTCCAAGCAACAGGAGAAAATAAGTATAAGACCAAAATCCCAATAGAGTAAATTTTTATACTGTCATAGATTAATTGTTTTATTTTTTTTAAGTCTTTTCTTGTCTTAATTAATTCATATAAAGAAAGAGTTAGGAGAAATAATATTGCATTTATTCTTGTAAGTAATGTGAGGCCAAACAAAAAACCTATTAATAAATTATTCTTCCTTTTATCAATATATTGAATATAAAAAATTGATGAAAGGAAGAACTGTACTGCAAGTGCAGTATCAGGAAAGTTAAATAATAAATGGCCATTAAAACTGGGTATTAAGAATAATAAAATTACAAAAAGTGAAGAGAAAATTAAACCATTTTTTCTTGATATTTTTTGAAAAATAAAATACAGAACTAAACCAACATATAGATTTAAAAATAGATGTCTTACAATTAATGCTACTTCAAGTAAATTGCCAGGATTTACATGATCAAAAACAGTTAACAATTTTGAGAAAAATATAAGTAGTGTTTCAAATGATGTTAGAAGAACTGCGGGAACAAAGATTAGTGGACCATAAAACTCTGGTCTAGAAAATAGTTCCAATGCTGGATTGTTAAAATCTTGTAAAAGTAAGAGAGCTTTGTATATTTGTTTTCCTCCTCCTACAATCGCTGCAGGTTCATCCCAAGTTGTACCACCTAAAGTTATGTAATAAATTTGATGAAGAAAAAAGAATAAATAAATTGTTAAATAAATAAGCGAAGGTTTGTTTTTTAATTTACTTAACATTAATAAAAGTATATAAATATGAATATAAAAAAGATGAAGTTTTATGAAAATAAAAA
>CEUA01234332.1_pt1 | contig 10579 bp, 10 predicted proteins | sample 361541 | NCBI WGS metagenome assembly CEUA01 (sample SAMEA2623079, study PRJEB7988) | marine metagenome | isolation source: saline water (ENVO:00002010), including
AAAAAAATCATCTAAATCGGCAACTATTATTAGAATCGGCAGGAGAGAGAAACACTATTTCCCTTTATTAACGAAAGCATCTCTTGCTTCTTTAAAATCATCACCCAAAGTGGCTAAAGCGTTTTGATCACCATCCATATGCATTGCCGCAGAACTTATCATCTGGATAGCATTGATTCCCCGTTTTATCATCTGTGCTGCCATTGGAGGCCTTTCGGCATAATATTTCGCCACTTCCAAAACCTTTGAATCCAAACAATCGGAACTCACCAGCTCATCGATAAACCCCCACGCCAAAAGATCTTCAGCGTTTTCTAATTCTCCGCCAATAATCAACCTTTTGGTAATAGCAGGCCCTACTAGGTTGTAGCATAAGGGTAGCGCTCCCCAACTAAGATTCATACCTAGCTTCACTTCTGGGTAACCAAGAATACAGTCGTTCGAAGCTATTCGAAAATCACAAGCTGATGGTATACACGCACCTCCGCCAGCCGCTGCACCATGTAAAGAAGCAATAGTTATTTGATTTATGCCAAGGACAGCTTCAATTAAGTCTCTACCAATTTGCGTTAACCGGCTTTTAATTAATAGATCTCCCGATTCACCCGCCTTCCAGCGCTCTTCATCTTTAAGATCAGCGCCAACACAAAAATGCTTGCCTTCTCCCTTGAAAACAATGACACGGGTCTCAGTATCGTATTTAAATGAATTAGCAGCTTCCGTTATTTCACGCATTAAAGACAGGTTTAACGCATTACCACACTCAGGCCTACATAAAGTTACATAGGCAATTTCACTGTCTCGCTTAATTGAAAGAAATTCAAAACTCATAATAGTTTACAGCTTAAACGATTGTCTCTTCTTATACGTGAGACTGCGCCACAACCATTCTGCTGGCCCGTAATGGTAGCGCCTCAACCAGAAGACGCTGAATAAAAGTTGGAAAATCCAGATGCCAAATACAACGTAATAAACTTCCGTCCGCTGCATTTGACCAAACATCCCAAAACCAAATCCGAGGAAGATAATATTGCAAATAATCGATTGAGCTAAATAATTTGTTAATGCCATTTGACCAACACAGGCCAGCGCATGCCGAAATCTAGACAGAATCTCTAACTTACAAACTATCATAACCATACCGATATAACCTAACGCCATACCGAGCCGCCCGATGTCATAAGTTGGTCTAGCAGTCGCAGCCCAAAAAGGCTCAAAGCCACCACTCACATAAGTAATCACTTCCCAAGAATTTATAATGAGGCCTACACCGAACCCAAAGATCGTCATTCGTACGTAAAAATTTAGATCCCTAGAAGCATCAAAAATATTCCATTTCATAAATGCCATACCCAGCAACATCATCGCGGCTGCATCCCAAAATGCACTAAATAAGAAAATCACGGTTTGAAAAACGATATTAACTTGGGCAGTGAAAATAAAATTCTCGAAATAACCTTGCTCGCGAATTTCCATTTCCATTTCGATTTGTTCTGGCGCAGCCAGTTGTTGCTGCAGATAGGAGTCCCAATTCTCTAGGGACTGATTCTGCGCCTCAGAGAGTTCCTCATTTTCTGGCAACGAAACAACTGCCTGATAATCAGCATATAGCGCGCGAACCCCAAAATAGGAGCCCGTATGAATTAAACCGAGAAAGAGAAATAACATTGCCGAGCATACTGCTAATCTCTTTGCGGATAAATCTCTAAAAAAATAAAGAACCAAACCGGTAACACCGTAGGCATAGAGAATATCTCCGGCCCATAAAAAAATATAGGAATTAACAAGGCCAAAGCCAATCAACAACCAGGTGCGCCTGTAGTAAAGCGACTTTATAACTCCCTTATCAACTCCTGGCTTTGCAAAAAATATAAGTAGTCCGGCGCCAAACAACATAGAAAATATTGCACGAAATGCCCCCTCTGCCCATATGTCGACTAACATAGCAACAGCGAGATCCAATCCCGAAACCCCATTACCCGCTGACGGATCGTAATAAGTTGCTAACGGCCCAGAAAAAGCGATTATATTGAGCAACAAAATTCCTAGTAGAGCCACACCACGAAGCGTGTCGATCGATCGTATTCTTTGCTTTTCCTCGACCGGGTTTGCTGATAATGCCTTTCCAGATAAGGGTAAGTCAGTTGAATTATCCATAAAGTTAGAATAGTTTCTTAAGACGCAACTATCAATCACTCTTTAAAACTAAGAAATATGAAAAAAATATTCCTCTTCGTTATTTTAATTACCGCTTGTTCTTCTGAATCTCCTCAAAATAGTATTGACCTCAATGAAAATTGGGATACTTACTTGGGCGATCCCGGGAGATCCCACTATTCACCCTTAACCGAAATTACTCAAGAAAATGTTTCTGAACTAGAGCTTGCTTGGTCTTACGATTCAGGAGAATTACGAGAAGGTAATTCGAGCATGTATACCAGCCCTCTGATTATTGATGGTGTTCTTTATGGCCTTTCTCCTAAACTGGTAGCCTTCGCTCTAGATGCTGCTACAGGTGAAGAACTTTGGCGTTATGATTATGACGGACCAGGCGCAGCACAACGTGGCATGATGTGGTGGGAAGAAAACGATGACAAAAGAATTATTTACCCTGCTGGACAACAGTTAATCTCATTAGATGCCAACACCGGCGATCCTATTCGTAATTTTGGGAACAACGGCAGGATAGATCTGCGTCCAGTCGAAAAAGATGGCCCTTTTTTCACCAGCGTGCCCGGAATCGTTTTTCAAGATAAATTAATCCTCGGCTTTTCTACTTCTGAAAGTGCTAATTCGCACTCGGGCATGATTAGAGCCTTCGATGTCTATAGTGGTCAAGAAATTTGGCGATTCAACAGCCTACCTGTAGAAGGCGGGATAGGTTCTGAGACTTGGGAAGAAGGATCCTTGAATAATGCCGGCGGTGCTAATAATTGGACCGGAATGACTTTAGATGAAGAACGAGGAATGTTATTTGTGCCAACTGGCTCTGCAACACCAGATTTTTACGGAGCCTCGCGCACTGGCGATAACTTGTTTGCCAATAGTCTAATTGCACTGGATGCTGCAACTGGTGAGTATCGTTGGCACTACCAAACTGTTCGCCACGATCTCTGGGATAGAGATCTCCCCTCCCCCCCGACACTCGTTCAATTAGAACGAGGCGACTCACTAATAGACGCCGTGGCTCTTACAACAAAGTCTGGTCATTTGTTCCTTTTCAATCGAGATACGGGCGAATCTCTTTACGAAATTTATGAGGCCACGGGGATACCAAGTCAACTCCCAGGTGAAGTTATTTCACCAACTCAACCCGTTTCTTCCGTCGCTTTCACTCGGCAAAGATTCGAAATAACTACCAGAAATTCCGAAGCTATAGATTATGTATCAGAACTAATTGCGCCATTGGATCAAAGACCTTGGGCTCCTCCAACAACCGAAGGCGTCCTTTTTTATCCAGCATATGATGGAGGAGCGGAATGGGGAGGTTCCGCGTATTACCCCAATGGCCATAAGCTTATCTTGAACGCTCAAGAAATAGGCGGGATATTAAGAGTCTACGAAAGACCTCCAGGTTATCGTAGCGGACTTTACGCAGAAAATTGTGGGGCCTGTCATGGTGAAAACAGAGAAGGTACCGATCGCGGCCCAAGCCTAACTAGTCTTAATGAGCGACTATCTGTAACTCAAATAAGTAATTTGGTCCGAGAAGGCAGAGGCAATATGCCGGGATTTGAAAACTTGGAAAGTTACGAAAGAAACGCAATTATTTCATACGTTCGAGATCCAAAATCTGAAGATTTGATCAACGATAACAATAAAACTGATTATGCCTTCGCCGGATATATTCGAGTAAGAGACCATGAAGGTTTGCCAGGTAACTCACCTCCATGGGGCACATTAAACTCGATAGACTTATCAACAGGAAATATCGACTGGCAAATAAATTTTGGTAATTACCCGAGTCACCCAAATTTAAATTTTGGCGCAGAAAGTTACGGTGGTCCAGTTGTTACCGCGTCAGGTATCATTTTTATAGGCGCCACACCAGACCGAAAGTTTCGGGCATACGACATCAGAGATGGTTCTGTCTTATGGGAAACTGAACTCCCGGCTGCTGGCTTTGCAACCCCGTCCGTGTATAGCGTAGATGGTAAGCAATTTGTTGTGATTGCAGCTGGTGGCGGACGAATGGGGCCACCTTCTGGCTCAACATATTTCGCGTTTAGCTTACCTAGCCTTAATTAAGGGAAACGAAAAGGGAAGCGTCAGTTTCCTTTTTCACATTAATTTAGCCTATGTATCTAGCGCGACCAGCTAGGCAACCAGGTGTCGTCCTCTTCTCCGGAAGCTTCTTGTTTTCGAGCACCACTTAACATAAGTGGCATCGCATAATTTGCCTCGTGACAGGCATACTCGTACACATCATCTTCGGTTAATTGCATCTCAACGACTGCTGTAAATTTATCTTCAAACATTTCGAGATCTTCAACTGTCCACATATACTCTAACCGATTTTCATCGAGTCGGGTAAAACGTTCGGTCAAAACCATGTCTTGCCCGGTCCCACTAAATCGGCTCAAATGGGTAAAGTTTTTAGTATTTACAACGAAGGTGTCTCCATCCCAATGACCCCTAGAATCGCCTTTCCATAAACGCATATCGCCAGGTAAATCTGAGCCTCCATCTTCGGTAGGTATGATTCGGTGATCGTTTACCATCTCGACCATAATCGCCACATGACCCTCAGTTTGCACCAGCTTCATGATGTTATTGTAGGCACCCGACCGCATCGGAGGGCCCGCATTAAACCCTAAGATACAGCGGTCATAAAGATTGCGATCCTCAGGACCCTCCGGGGAGCGACTTTGCAAAGCACGAAAATAAGCGGCAGTTTCACGACCCCTTTCAGTCATGCCTGGCATACGACCATTCTCTGGATAGATCAACTGGGAGGTACGCCTAGTCGTCGTCATAGTAGTACCTTGATCAAGATAAAACTGGTTATAGCCAACATCTAGATCCTGCTGATCATACTCACCATCAAAATCAGCAGATGCGCGCGCCTCACGGCCGGCGATAACAGCCGCTTCGAATTCTTCTATTTCTTCCTCCGTCAAAAATTCTTTATCAGCAAAAGATGCAGGTCTTTGAAAAGGCGTAACAGTTCTGAAGTCCCAGTTACCTTGTAAGCTAGGTTTTCCCCATTTTGTCATCGGAACATCGCCCTGACTAGGTAGAATTAAACAGGCAAAAAACAAACTTAATAATAACGAGACTATTCTTTTCATTACATTTTCCCCGCTTTCAATAATCTGATTTATAGTTCCTCTCGAAGGCTTCCGTCTAGTGCTTTAGGGCCATCGTAGTCTTTTCGCAAATGGTCATAAAGTAGATCTTCTCCAAACTCGACACATTTGTACTCTAACAAACGGGCATTGTTTTCAATCCGCCTATATAAAGGCATAGTTATCTTCCAAGGCCTGCTGTAAACGTCCGGATCATCAATAGTCGCCTCATACTGAATGTGATTTTCATTAATAAGAGTATAACGTTCTTCCACCACAAGATTGGGCCCATGATAATTACCAGAAGCATCTAACCAAGTATCGGGCACCTGTTTTGTGACATTCACTACTAAACTGCCCCCTTCCCAGCGACCCAAAGAATAGCCCATCCACGATGGAAGAGGCGCCTCCGTGCCTGGTCGATCCATAAAAATTGTACGGCTATTACTGCCAAACTCGTAAGCCACAAATATCTCTGTATCTGTTTGAAGAATTTGGAAGGGCCAAGGCATGTAGGTCGAGCGCGGAACACCAGGGATATAACATTTAGCAACTGGGTCCAAATTCGTCCAGTCAGAACGATTAGCCTCTCGTTGTGCAAGAGCGTCGGGCAAGTAGGGTATCGCGCCGCCCTCAACGACACTGAGGCCAGCAGGAATCCCACCTAACGCCCCAAGTATGGTTGTGACTGGCATTTTACTGGCGGTATGTCCTTCCAAATTCCAGCTAGCGGTGTTCACCGCTTGCCAGATTCCACTTAAATCGGGCGGGCCAGATTCATTCAATTGGCTAAGCGGCTCTGGGGGAGCATTATCAGTAATGTCTTCTTGAGAACAAGCGTAGAACAATATTGTTACGGAACTAACAAGGCCAAACCGTATTAACCACTTTTGAGTTTTCATAAACCTACTCTTTCTTTAACTCTTTGACGAAGCGCTTTTCTTTTATTGATTATCTTCATCATTAGGAAACCCACCTGGAGGAGCTCCGACTCCCGAAGATCCCATAAAAATATTCCTACCATCGGGAAAAGTAATATCCCGACCACTACCCCGACACTTAGGTATGCAATCCGGGTCCTTGCTCTGATAACCCCTAACAAGAATCTCTGTGCCAATTTGCAAAATCTTGTCAGTAAGTCCCTGGCGTAATAGCGTGTTAGGCGTGCCACCTTCCAACATCCAATCTTCACTAGACCCGTCATCTAAGGTCGCCGTCATGTGCAACCAACTATGAGGATTTACCCATTCCATGCGGGTAATCACGCCACGTAATTGAATCGGCCTATCTATATCAAATTCTGACGAAAAGGCATGATGACCCTGTATTGATGATTGCATCAAGATCGTTACACCAATGGGTATCATTAAAGTAAGAAATCGCTTCATTTTTTGCTATCTCTCTTCGAACTGACTGTGCTCCGCAGTTTGCCTTAGACATCATGAATTTTCCACCATAACTGGTAAGCAATGATGAAATGTTGGCTCGGGACGAGTATATTCAACTATTAAGGAAGTTTTTATCTGTCAAAAACTGAATGAAGGAAACACTGAATGTGCCCCCAAACCTCTATTCTACGAACACTTAGATCTAAGTATCTACTAGTTCTGATATTTAGTTCTCTTCCAATCGTTAGTTATTCGCAGGAAACCATTAATACCGAAACACATCGGCTGGAAAAAGTCGCTGAGGGTGTTTATTTCGCTATAGGTACAGGCGACATCTATACAATGAGTAACGCTTTAATTATTGAGCGCAATAATGACGTGGTAATTGTGGATTCGCATATTACACCGGCGGCGGGGCGGGCCCTATTAGACTCCATCAAGTCGGTTACGGACAAACCTGTTACAACATTAATCAATTCACACTTCCATTATGACCATTCAAATGGGACACCTGCTTTTGGGACTAATATTGAAATAATCGGTCATGAAGTCACTTATGAAAAACTCACCTCAGATCCAGAAAATGAGCATACCTTTCAGTCGTCTCTGACTCGTTTCGATAATACGGTTGCTCGACTGCAAACAGAGTTAGATAATTCAAGTACCGATGAGGAACGAGAAGAACTGCAACGCCAGCTAGAATATTGGCAACGCCATGTCGCAGCTCAAGCGGAGATCGTCTTTACTCCACCCACACAAACATTGCGCGACAAGATGACTCTGTATAGAGGTGGCCGCGAAATTCAGTTGCACTATTTTGGTCGTGCACACACTGGTGGCGACTTAGCCATTTATCTTCCTGAAGAAAAAATTGTCTTCACCGGAGATATGATGCTCGGCGGTATCTCTTATATGGGAGACGGTTATGTTGCCGAATGGGCAGACACTCTCCAAGGGCTTAAAGGGCTGGACATAGAACTAGTACTGCCGGGACATGGCCCAAGCTTTAAAGATATTGAACGCATCTCATATGTCCAAGCCTATTACACAGACCTTACGGAAGAAATTCGAAGATTAAAAGATTTAGGGTATTCGGCTGAGGAAGCGGCAGCGCGCGCAGATTTGCGGCAGCATGGACAAACCTTAGGCGTCAATCAACTTGGTGCTAACCGAGAAGCGGTCCAGCGTATGTACGATATATGGAATGGAAACATTCAATGAATAGGAGAAGCTCCATGAATTTTGCAGAAAAACTAATTTCCGCTGTGTTAGCTGGAATATTACTTTCAGCCTGCGGTGATACAAATAATTCTGAATTCGAAATCCAGAACAATGCGGGTACTATTGAGCGCAATGATCCAAGAATTGACTCACTGGTTCCGATAGATGCCAACATACAAAAACTCGCTGAAGGTTTTACTTTTACCGAGGGGCCAGTTTGGGATAGACGCAACAATCGACTTTATTTTAGCGACGTTCGCGGCAATACGATTTATTCATGGAGTGAGGAAGCTGGAGCAAGGCCTTTTATTCAGCCAGTGTATGCTGAAGACTCTGAACATCCTTCAGTCGGCTCAAATGGTCTAACAATCGACGATGAAGGTCGATTGTTATTAATGGAGCATGGCTACAGAAGAGTTTCTCGCCTCGAGCCTAGCGGTGAACGCACAACCTTGATAGATAATTACCGAGGCATGCGCCTAAACAGTCCTAACGATGTTGCCTGGCATAGTAACGGCTGGTTGTATTTCACTGATCCATCATATGGACTAGCAGAGTTGGAAAATGATCCATTAAGGGAGCTCGATTACAATGGCATTTATAGGCTAAGCCCCGAGGGTGAAATCCAACTGCTAGAACGAAACCAAACCCGGCCCAACGGTTTGGCATTTTCTGCAGACGAAGAAACATTATACGTGGCGAACTCAGATGCCGATAACAAGGTATGGTATGCATATACAGTCATTCACGGGATTATTGGTAATCCCAGAATTTTTTATGACGTTAACGATCAAACGGCGACCGGAGCTGCGGACGGAATGAAGGTTGACGTAAACGGCAATATTTTTGCTACAGGCCCTGGAGGGGTTTGGATTTTTGACCCAGACGGCTCGCACCTTGGTACTATTAAGCCTGATGAAGTGCCGGCGAATGTTGCGTGGGGCGATGACGGGTCTACGCTCTACATGACGGCTCGAACAGGACTCTATCGCATTCGGTTAAATACCAGCGGCGAGATTCCTTAAGTCATAATTAATGAAGATGAGAAAAACTACCTTATATCAATTAAAGTTTAATCCTGTAGAATTTGAGACCAATATCAGACACCTATCAAGAAATAATGGAGTTAGTCATGAAGTTTCATACCGCTAGAAATCTAACCGTCGCTGCTCTTTTAAGCATCGCTCACTCTATGACTAACGCGCAGTCAGTTGAGGATGTAGTCCTCAACGTATACAAAGAGCCGACCTGTGGTTGCTGCAATGGTTGGATAGACCATATGAATGATAATGGTTATTCCACCACGTCCCATCACCCAGTCGACATCCAAAAACTTAAAGATGAGTTTGGCCTAAAGAATGAATGGCGCTCCTGTCATACGGCCGTGCACAAAGATGGATACTATTTCGAGGGTCATATCCCCGAAAAATTTATTGCCCAATTTCTAGCATCGCCTCCACAAGGGGCAATGGGTTTGGCAGTGCCAGGCATGCCGATTGGTGGTCCAGGCATGGAAATGGGGAATAGGTTCACGCCCTACGATATCCTGCTCATTAATCAAGATGGTAGCCACTCCATCTTTGCCAGTATCAAAAACGCTTCTGAACAACAATAAAGAGTTAAACAAATTCTACCTTATCTCAAGGTAATATTGTTTTGTGAATAATTTTCAAAGGCCGCATTAATTTGGATTAACGAGGAGTTATTATGAGTAGTTCAATAAATTCTGATGCTTTGCGAGGACAAGTCCGAGAAAAATACAAAGAAGTAGCAATTAACCCTTCGCAGGAATTTCATTTCCACACTGGGCGTTATCTTGCAGAAAAACTCGGCTACTCACCAGACTTATATGATCATTTCCCAGAAAGTGCTGTTGAATCTTTCGCTGGTGTGAATAACCCCTTTTCGATACGTGAGCTCAGCCCCGGCGAAAAGGTCGTAGACATTGGTTGCGGCGCGGGATTCGATTGCTATATAGCGGCAAGTTTAGTTGGAGACTCCGGTCAAGTCATTGGCGTCGATATGACTAATGAAATGCTGGAAAAAGCGAATCATAATCTTAAAACCATGGAGTTTGACAATGTCAGATTCAAAAAAGGATTCTTAGAAGACATTCCCGTTGAAACAAGTTGGGCCGACAGCGTGATTAGTAATGGAGTTATTAATTTGTGCGTCGATAAAATGCAAATCTTCAAAGAAATTCTACGTGTTTTAAAACCGGGAGGCTTCCTGCAATTTTCTGATATCGCCAACAGCATAGAAGTCCCTCAGGCAGCGATCGATAATATTGACCTCTGGACTGCTTGAATCGCAGGAGGCCTGCCGTGTGCAGGCTGGGAAAACATGCTAAAAAAATCGGGCTTTACCGACATTAAAGTAAGTCCTGGCATTGATACTTTTAGAGGTGCATCTGGTGAGGAAAATGCAAAACAATTTGAAGTAAAAGGCTATGTTTTCTTGGCGAGGAAACCGCACTAGAAATATCACTTAAAAATTTCGAAACATCGTTCGCCACGCTTTAAAAAAATTAGATTTCGTTCTTTCTCGCTGCTTCATTAATACGATCCGCGGCACGAAAAGCCAAAGCCATAATAGTCATAGTGGGTTGACCACGACTTGAAGAAACCAAAGAACTGCCATCGCATGCGAATAAGTTAGGTACGTCATGAGCTCGGTGGTCCG
>CEUA01229113.1_pt1 | contig 10577 bp, 13 predicted proteins | sample 361541 | NCBI WGS metagenome assembly CEUA01 (sample SAMEA2623079, study PRJEB7988) | marine metagenome | isolation source: saline water (ENVO:00002010), including
AGTACTGAAGAGCTTGAGGGAGTGAATCAATTAATGGTTAAACAATTGAAGAATAGATATAATGATCCTACAATTAATAAAAGATTTGTTGTCGGGATTGATCGTGCGAAAATGAGGTTGTATGACTGTGATCAAAGTGCCCAAGAGGATATTGTTGACAGTGGGCAAGAGGAGGAGTATAATAATGAAGAAGAGGCTAAGAAACCTAAAAGTAAATTCGCTACATTGAAATTCTAATGACACTTGATTTTAAGCGCTACGAACAATTTGTAGACGCAGTAACATCCGATGCTTCTAAAGATTTTGTTTCTCTTGCTGACCGTATGGTTGAGCTTGATGGAGAAGGTGCAAATATAGAGAGATTACTTACTGCAGCAGTGGGTATGTCTGCTGAAGCAGGAGAGTTCACTGAGATTGTTAAGAAGATGGTGTTCCAAGGTAAGCCATGGAACGAAGCTAATAAAGAACATCTTATCATTGAACTTGGTGATGTTATGTGGTATGTTGCACAAGCTTGTATTGCATTACAAGTTGACTTTGAAGATGTTATCAAAGGTAATGTTAAGAAGTTGGAGAAGAGATATCCTGGCGGATCCTTTGAAGTAATAATGTCCGAGAACAGAGACGAGAACGATCTGTAGTGAAAGTAATTACTATACTTGGAGGAGGTACTGCGGGGTTTTGTACTGCTGCAGTACTGTCTCAGTATGTTAAAAATAATAATTTAGATATAGTAATTAAGTGTGTATATTCTTCTAAGATTGGTAGGATAGGAGTAGGAGAATCTACACAACTTGCTATCAATGATATATTCCAGTTCCTTAGATTAAGTGATAGGGAATGGATGCCACGTTGCAATGCAACTTATAAAAGTAATATTAGATTTGAAGGATGGTCTGATGATGTATTCTATTATCCTTTTGGTGATCTATCAGGAGAAGATCTAAGTTTATTCTTTATTTTTTGTGATCTATTTCCTGATGAAGTAAAACGAAGTGACTTCTCAAGGGTAGCAAGGTATCACTCAAGGTACGCAGAGTTAAACAGACTGAGTAGAGATGAGTGGGACTTTGATGAACTGACTGCATATCATTTTGATACAGAGAAGTTAGCGAAAGTATTCTATGAAGTTTGTGAGAGAAATGGTGTAGTATTTTTTGATGATTACTTGACAGGAGTAGAACATCATGATAATGGTGATATTAAACGTTTAATATGTCACCAAACAGGTTCTCATTATGCAGATTTCTTCATTGACTGTAGTGGATTCAAGTCCTTACTTTTGGGTGAGGCTATGGGAGTACCATTTAAGTCTTATGCTGATACTCTTATTAACAATAGAGTGGTATCGGCTAAGATTCCTTATACAAATAAGAATGAACAGCTAACCAGTTATACGAACAATGTAACTATGGACAATGGTTGGTGTTGGGAGATACCTTTATGGGATGGTATATCTGTTGGGTATGTTCATAGTTTATTATTCACAAGTTCAGAAGAGATTAATAAAGAATTTGTTGAAAGGTATGGTGTAGAACCAGAAAGAACTATTAATTTCACTACAGGTAGGAGAGAGAAAGCTTGGGTGAAGAATGTTGCTTCAGTTGGATTGTCTTATGGATTCATTGAACCCCTTGAGGCAACTGGTCTTGCATCTATTGTTACTAATGTTTTTAGATTACTTGAGGTTTTCTCAACTAATTTAAAAGTTAATGCATTTGATAGACAGATGTACAACCATTCTGTTGCTCTTGAGTTGGATAGATCCAAAACTTTTATTGATATGCACTATGCAGCATCACATAAAAATGATACAAAGTATTGGGACTATGTAACAAATAGAATTAACTATCCTTGGGATCAACATAATTGTGGCAGATCTATTGAGATGACAGTAGGTGACAGGGATTTTTCTAACAAAGATCTTAATGGTGGATTATCATTTATCCTTGCAGGTAATGGATATGGACCAACTTCTCCAGGCTTTACTAAATCCCTTGGAGATATAAATCATTACAGAAAGTTGAAGGATTGTCACATCCTTGAGGATAAAGCCTTAAATAACAAGGTTCTTCAATGTTCTACGACTTTAGAATTTTTGGAGGATACTATCTATGAGGCCGATGATGTTTGAGAAGAAATTAACATACGAAGAATTAACGGATGCATGTGATGAGTTCTTCCCAGAGTATACGTTAGTCAAGTCAAGACTTCCAAAGAACGCAACTACGGAAGATATTCTTAAGATTTTAGAAGTCGTTAGAACTCTTGCATATAAGAACAGAACTGTAGCATTACCCACTAAATTAACGATCGCCAAAGAGAGAAATAAATAACCCTGTAGGTAGGGTTACTTTTCATGAGAAGAAATGAAGGCGATATAATGGAGGGCGTTTTTGCCATTGGACTTGCTGATTTATTTGCTACTGGACAATGCCGCAAAAGTAAAGTAAACGAGGTTCGTAAGAAGATAGACACGACTTTGTTTGCAACAGGAGCTTTTGAGACTAAGTTTGATGAGAATAGAAAAGTAGGACCTGATCCAGACCATGTGATTGTTAATCTTAGGTTGAGATTGAAACATGGATCTGTGTGGGAAGCTTATGGACCTAACTGGGAAGTGTTGTATAAGACCAGTAATGATATAGGAAATATAGATACCAAACTTACAACTTTATGTAATGTTATTCGGACTCATTATTCAACTGAGGTTAGACGAGTTAAGGATAATTGGTTGAGGAATAATAAGGTAGATGAGGTAGTAATAGATATCAATGCTGATGGTCAGGAGGGAGAAGTTAGTGGTGGACTAATAAAAGGTGATGTCATTGTTAATGTTAGGATGAATGGTGACTTGGTTATGGATAAACCTTTAAGTTTCTCATTGAAATCTGGTAGTTCCACTCTTGCAAACCTTAGTCCTTATAATGGAATGGTTGATCTTATAGGTACTTTTGGCGCAACGTTACCTAATGAAGAGAAGTATAGGACTACTCTTGGTGATACTTTGAAGACTGCAAGGTCTCAGGAACAAAAGAGAATGAAGTTCACCTTGCTTAATGAATTGTATGCTGAAACTATGAACTCGTTGTTGACAGCAAACGATAGAAACAAGACCACATTTAAAGCAGCAACTTTTAATTTGTTTCGATCTGCTGCTTTTGGTACTGATCAGGCACACATAGTTGATATTGAAAAGAAAAAGATTAAAGAGATAACACCTGATCATATAAATGATTTGGAAGCTAAAACCTCATCAATAGATCTTCGTCGTGCGAAGGATGGTGGACTACAGTTCCATATGGTAGGAGGTAGTATTGCGAAGAGTCACTTGTTCTTCTTGAGGTTTAAGAAGAGGCCACCAACCTTGACTTCCACTGGGGAGTTTGTGATTAAGGAACTTAAGTTCTATATTATCAATGGGCCTGGGGCTTATGCCAAAGTAACAAAACCACCCAAGTAATAAATAAAACTATAACAGGGATATATTGTGAAGTCTTTTACTCAATTCCTAAGTGAAGCTGTAAAGACCACCGCATCAACTCAGGCTAAACAAAGAGGTCTGGTTGGGGATGGTCATGGTGGCTGGTACGATAAAAAAGGTAAGTTCCAAGCCAAAACTGTTAGTGGTAAACTTAAGTTTGTTGGAGGTGCAGGAGGCAAGGATGAGGAAGCGCCTAAACAGGGTGGTGCTGCCAAACCTGCTGAGACTGGGAAGAAGAAGGCTGCAGCTGCAGCACCCGCTCGCAAGACAAGGCAACCTAAGCAGGCTGAGAAGGAGAAACCCGTTAAGAAGTCTCCTGAACCTGGCAAAGCAGGTGATCAATCAGCGGAAATAATGGGTGAACCTACCTCTGAAGGGGTAGTAATTTGTTTCGGAAGATTTAATCCACCAACTGTAGGTCACGAAAAACTTATTAAGGCTGCTGCAACTGAAGCTAATAGATCTCAGTTTGATCTGAGGATATATCCAAGTCGTAGTGTAGATGCTAAGAAGAATCCACTACAGCCTGGAAGTAAGATTGAGTATATGGAGAAGTTCTTTGCAGATGCTCTTGGTGGATTTGATGATGCAATTAAAGATGATGCAAATGCAAGAACCATCTTTGATGTGATGACATCATGTGATAGTCTTGGGTATAAAAATTTAACAATAATAGTTGGATCAGATAGACTTGCTGAGTTCCAGAGTCTTTCTCATAAGTATAATACTACAGAGGATAATCCAGAAGGACTCTATCAGTTTGATGAGATAAAAGTTATCTCTGGTGGTAGTAGAGATGCAGATTCCGATGATGATGTTCAAGGAATGTCTGCTTCTAAGATGAGGAAGGCAGCTGTAGATAATGACTTCAAGAAATTTGCAAAAGGTATTCCTGGCACAAGTAATGATGATAAGAGGAAACTCTTTAATCTTGTGTCTAAATCAATGGGAGTTGATCATAAGGCTACTGCTAAGAAGTATGGTGGTACATATGACGAGACCTATTCCTATGCTCCTAAGTTAGATCCTTTTGGATTAAGAATTGCTTACTTGAAGGAAGAGGTATTTAAGATAGGAACCTTAGTAGAGAATAGTAATACTGGTGAGTCTGGTAGGATAACAAGAAGAGGAACCAATCATGTTATCTGTATGACCCCAGAAGGTACAATGTTTAAATCTTGGTTAAAAGATATCTCTGAAGCATATGATGTTGGTACAGATGAGTACAGATCATACGTACAGAAATCCACGCCAGGACAGAGTGTTAGGAAGTGGAATACTGATCCTATTATTAAACCAATAACAACTGGATCATTCTGGGATGGAAAGAAAAAGAATAAACCAGAGGATCCTTCTACTGGGCCAGGAGTCAAATATGGTGACACTTGTAAACCCATCAAAGTAGGAAAGGGATAAATACTTTGGTTAGGATTATAGTACTTTAGGATAGTCTCTCATGTCTGAAAAAGAATTAGTTGATGTTTACGCATCCATTTACAAGAAAGAAGAAGAGAAGGTTGAAACTATAACAGAGGCCGCCCCGTTAGTTGCTGCAGGATTAGGTGCTCTTAAGGTCGCTGGTAAGGTAGCTCTTAAATCTGCTGTTAAAACTGCTGCTGCTAATGCTGGAGCAAAGGCCGTAGGTAAACTTGCTGGTGGTGGTAGAGAACAAAATGAAGAGACGGTTGTTCTCCAATCTGCAGACGGTAAGGACGCTATAGAAATTACTGATGTAGTTACTCCTGAACCACTTAAGGAGAAAGAGGAAGCATTAGAAGAGAGACTTTGGGATCAGGTTGCTGCAAACTTAACAACTCTTGGAGAGATGGGTGGAGTTAAGTTTAAAGTAGTTCCTGCTGATGAGGCTGAAGTCGAAGAGAAGATTGAAGAAGGTAAGAAAGTTAAGAAGTGGCATGACGATGATGGAGATGGTATTAGTTACGAGAAGGGTGAAGTAGATGGTTCATTTAAAAAGAAGAAAGTAAAAGAAGGATTTAATGCTAAGAGTCCAGTAACATTCTCAAAGAAAGAAGAAGTCGTTGAGGATAGTAAAGAGTTACAATCCAAGTATGCATCTAATATTCTTAGGGCAGATGCTGCATTGATTGCCATCCAACAGAATCAAGTTGATGCTGCATTAGATGAGAATCGTCGTGCTGCTCGTGCTGCTGGTGGTTTTGTAGATGATAGTAAGAAACAAACTGATCCTTCTAAGGATGGATTCACTGGTATCTCTGATGACATTGGAGAAATCATGAGACAGAATGCTGCAATTAAAAAGGCAGACGAAGCTAAAAAGAAGGCTAAGAAAAAGTAATGATTACCTTTGAATACTTTACTGAGGTAAGTCAGTACCTAAAGATGGCGGTTAAGGCAAAGAGAATTGCCCAAGTAGCCAAACAGTCTAAGAGAGTTAAACAGGCTAAGACTGCTCTTAAAGCAGGTCAGGCTATTAATGATCTTAGAGGTAGGTCTGGTAGTAAAAAGGATTCACATCCAAAACTAACCAAGAAGAGAGATGAACTTCAGAAGAGAAGTGATGCAGCCGATAAGAGGATGCAGACTCCGACTACTATCAAAAAGGCTGATAGTGGATCTGTCTTTGGTAAGGGTAAAGCTATGGGATCAGGTGTTGGTAATGTAACAGGTAATCTTGCAAGATCTGTTGGATCAGGAGCAACGAAAGCTGGAGCAGAACCTATTGCGACAAGAGATCTTAGACGTAAAGGAAGACAAGCTGCAATTAAATTAAAGAAAGTTACTGATACTTTTAGAAAACAGAAACCTTCACCTTCTTCTGTTGATGCAAAAAAATATCCCGATCCTAAAAAGGCTATGCAATCAGGTAAGGAAAAACAACTTGAGCTTAAGTTAGAAGAGTTTTCACATTGGAGAGAGGATTTTGTCTGGGAAGCAGATAAGAAGTATCCTTCAGGTGAAAAGGAAAAGATTATAGATGTAATGAAAGGTAAGAATACTATTGAGGTTAATCCTGATGAACCAGATGATAAATACTCAAGGAAATAAAGTATCGCCATGTTAATTAAACCCTTAGCACCTCAAACAGATCTTGACCCTGCTACCAATGTAGATTCTGCTACCGTGGTTCACTTGGTTAATACTAATGCTGCGGAAACTGTTATTGTCAGATCTACTTCTGCAAGTGTAGGAATAGGAAGTTTTACATTAGAAGCAGGACAGTCAGTACAAGTAGAGAAAGACCCAACAGATCTATTAAGTGCCTCTGCTAATGGTGGAGATGTTAAAGCAACTAAGATCGCTTATTTAAACTAATGTTTTGCAAGAACAGGATGAGTCTTGAAGACCGTCGCAAGTTTAAATTAAAGATGTATAAGTTCTGGCAAGACACTCTGGAAGAGAGACTTGCTGGAGTTAATGCAGCCCGACAGAAATTAGAAGAACAGATGGCGAGAGACACGTCAGAAGACTCTGACTGAGTGTTGTAACGCACATCAGAATAGTTAATATTACCTATAAGTAACCTAAATATTTACTGAAATTTATGCGAGCCCACGGCTAAAATCGTGTCTCATTACACAGTTCAGTACTTAGACGAAACAAGGCATCATCAGTCCATATGTGAGTATGCTGAAGATGCTTTTTCTGCGAGAAGTCAAGCAGTTCAGGATGTACCATACCTTCATTCGCATCCGAACAGTATCGATTGTATTTTGATAGATGGTGGTTTATTCGGCGCAGTCCGATGACTGGCGTTGTTTGGAGTGTCATGTACATGATGGCACTCCTCTTGACAGGGACAGGATGGGTGATATACTATATAATGCGATTAGCTTACATAGAGACCCGTGAAGGCGAAACTATTGTTACTTATCCTATTATTGGCCCCGTCGTCAGTAAGAGCGGAGAAACTTCAGTCACAACCCCTGACTCCAGGCGAAGCGATCCAGCGTATGCGGGATTGGAAATCGGAGCAAACCAGAACCCAGCCTGAAGATGCACTAAATAGTGCGTTGAAAGATTTGGAGGTTGATCATGGGTGCGATGACCCCACCAAGCAGGAAATCCTGTTACAATTTTCGAGTGACGAAGATCAAAAAAGTTTTAGATGGGGACACTATCGATGTGGTAATCGATCTTGGTTTCGATTTAGCGAAGACAGAACGGGTGAGGATTGCTGGAGTAGACACTCCAGAGAAGAGAACGAGGAATTTGGAGGAAAAGGCACTTGGGTTAGATGCGACCAATTGGTTGAAGGAGAAACTCAATCAGACAATAAAGGGAGAAGATGAACTTGTTGTCAGGACGGAACTCAAGGGTGGAGTAGGTAAGTATGGCAGACTCCTTGGTTGGCTTTATGTTGGAGACGCAGAAGTTTCTTTGAATGAACAGATGATTGAAGAGGGATATGCATGGGCGTATGATGGCGGAACTAAGCAAAAGGATTTTGAAACTCTACGTGAGGTCCGCCGTCATCATGGTACTTTAAATAACGGTTGATGAAAGTCGCCGTAGTTGGTGCAGGAACTGCTGGACTGCTGACTGCAGTTGATTTGGTCAGCAACCTACCAGATTTTGCATCCGTAACCTTAATTCATAGTTTATCTATTGGTACTATATCAGTAGGAGAATCTACCCTATCAGAATTTCCTACCACTTTAAGTAAGGGTATAGATTATAATCATGTTTTTGATAGAAAAGAACTGAATTCTACTACAAAGTATGGTGTTCAGTTCAAGAATTGGAGAGACAGTGGATTTACTCCTTTCCAAGGTGGAACACATGGAATACATTTTGATACTAAGAATCTTCCTGAGTTTGTTCTTCCAAGATTACATGATCAACATGAAAATTTTCATGAGTTACATGGTGTAGTTGAGAGTATAAAGTCTAAAGGAAAGAAGGCTGTAGTTAATGTTGATTATTATGATCACGAGTTTGACTATGTGGTAGATTGTAGAGGGTATCCAGATAACTATGAGGATTATCATAGAACTCCTTATGTTTATCTAAACTCTGCTATAGTAATACCATCCAAGACCCCAGGCGACTGGGAATATACTTATCACATTGCTCATAAACATGGGTGGATGTTTGGTATTCCATTAAACAATAGAACTACTTGGGGATACTTATATAATTCTGATATATCCAGTAAGGATGAGTGTTTTGATAATATAGTCAAGGTATTTTCTGATAAATCTAATACTGATGATAGGTTTATTAACTATGATCTTGATAATATAAAGGAATTTAAATTTGAAAACTACTGTGCTAAGAAGATATTCAATGAGGATGGTAATATCTGGTTGAATGGTAACAGAGCTTTGTTCCTTGAACCATTACAGGCAACAAGTATCGGATGTTACAGTCAAATTTCCAGTTATATAATACAATATATTAATGATGATATTGACTTGGATCTTGTACAGAAATCATATACTAAATTGATGGATGAGTGTATATTGTTTATCAATATGCATTATAAGAATGGTTCTGATTATGACAGTGAGTTCTGGACATTGGCTAAGGAAAAAAGTAATGAGATACTTAGTAAACATGATATGGAAAACTATCAGTGGGAATTTCTGATAGATACATTGCAATTAAGAGATTCTATGTTTGAATAGGAGATAACTATGCCTTGGTGGGAACGATTACTTGTTAAAAAAGAAGAACCAGATCCTTTGATTGCTAAGTTAGAATCAAAAGGATATGTTTTCAATGAAGATAAGGAATGGTGGCAACGTATATGGACTACAGAGACACCTACAGGACAAGAAAAAGTCATAGAAGTTTATAGAAAGAAGGAAGGTGAGTGGACTTCTATCATGTACGGTAACAACGGTGACATCTTTTATGAAGAGCCTGTAAAGTTTCATGTATAATGGGTTACATGGATCGATATATATGATATAATAGACGGTGTTAAGACATAATTAACGAGTAAAAACTTAAGGAGATGGAGATTAGTACTTTATTCCCGCAAGTTGTCTTCCATGAAAAAATGGAGAACTTCTCTTCGGTTAAGGAAGACCTAATTGCGTCGATTTACAAATTAAAAGATAAGGATTTTGGTAGACAGGCCTCTAACAATGGAGGAGGCTGGCAGTCTAATGAAAATCCGCCAGAGTTTAGAGAGTTTATCCAGAATCTGGTTGATGGTATGCAGATCTTCACGACATGTGAACTCTGTAATTTTTGGGTGAATGTTAATCCGCCTGGTGGATATAATAAACAACACGTACATCCAGAAGCACATATGTCTGGAGTATTTTGGGTCAAGACTCCACCTAATTCAGGAGTATTGACATTTCCAAATCCATTTGCATATACTCAATCGAATTTTATTTTAAAATTTCCAAAAGAATTCAGAGATAAACATAAGATATACACAACGGTAGATTATTCTCCACAGCCAGGTGAAATAATAGTATTTCCATCTGACTTGTATCACGGAGTTGATCCTAATATGTCAATGGAAGACAGGATTTCTATTGCGTTTAACTTGAGGACTATATAAGGTAGTAGCCTTATACATAATGACCTTATCAAAAGAAGTTATTCTTGAAGCACTTCGGTGTTGTCGAGATGTTTATCCACACACAGAAGATTTCCTTGTTAGTAGAAAGATTGCAGGACATACTATTCTTGCAGTAGAAGGAACTAAAGAGAAGACTGACTGGATAACTAATTTAAAGTTCTTAATCAAAAGAGATGATTGCCATAGAGGGTTTAAGAACAATGCAAATAGAACCCTTGCTCAATTAGTGGTAGCATACGAAGGATTAAATCCAGAAAGAAAACTTGTTATTGCAGGACATTCCCTTGGTGGTGCAACAGCAACACTAATTGCAGATCTATTATGGGAGTCTGGTAATACTAATATAGGATTAGTTACTGCAGGGTCACCAAGACCAGGCGGCCGTAGACTACGTAGGAGAATTAAAGAACTTGAACATCTTCGGTTTGTGCATGGTAATGACATTGTGCCAGGGACTCCTCCTTGGTTGGCTGGCTATGTACATACTCATCCACGGATCTACTTACCTGATGCAGTCGAAACCAGATTTGATGGTGTTGCCGATCATAACATTGGTGACTACTATGATGC
>CEUA01029441.1_pt1 | contig 10575 bp, 6 predicted proteins | sample 361541 | NCBI WGS metagenome assembly CEUA01 (sample SAMEA2623079, study PRJEB7988) | marine metagenome | isolation source: saline water (ENVO:00002010), including
ACTATTTTTATGTAGGGCTGCAACGTACCAACAGCAAGAATACTGGTCACAGCTATTGCACTTGTAGAAACCAGCAAGGGAACGGGGGGAGAATAATTTCCTGCTATTTCTAGTGGGTTTAAACCTTCCCACACTGTTTCACATTTACCTGTTACTTGATCTCTTCTCCATCCTTTAATCCTTGCTAGACCTCCTTTACCTAACGAACCAATAGGAGTTTTAGCAAGTGTGTCTAAAGGTGGGCAAGGTAATAAATCTGCAATAAACTCTCCATCAATATTTGGAATATTATTTTGTTGTCCTACATTGGAATTTCCGTCCTTGTTATTGGAGCTATCCTTTTCTTTCACTTCCTCTCCTTCATTGCCTAAGCCTTTTAGTAGTTCAGTATTAGGTTTTGGTGGTTGTATATCACCATAAAGATCAGGGGCTATATACATTGCAGGAGCAAAATCACATAGCACTAAATTATTTTTAGGATCTACATTAAACATTTCACTACCAGTTCCAGTCTTTTTATCTCTGGCCACAACACAAGGAAGTTCAATAATTGGAACAAAACCAAAAGGCAATTCACCAAAAGTAGTTGGAGGGATTATTTCAGCAGGAGGAATTATTGTTAGTTCTGGTAAGTCTTTAACCTTTGGCTCGTTTATAAAAGGAGGATTTAATTCCACCTAGCAGTCGTTCCATTGACCAGCAAGATCACTAGCTGCATTTCCTACTTGCTTCCTAGCTTGACCAAAGAATATTCCTGCTAATACTGGTCCTACGATAGGAACGCTTGCTATAGCTGGAGTTACTTGAACAGAAGTAGCATCAGCAATCATCATTCCATTTGATTTGCCTTGTGCCATCTTTTCAATACAAGCTATTTGTTCTGCTGTAAGTTTCCCATCTGAACCTTTTGGGTAGATTGCAAACTGAGCCACATCTTGTTTGTGTGTATATCTCTTCTTAACCCCACCATTAAAGGTAGGTTTTTCATCATCAATGATTGTTGTGACTAGCTTTGGATCATGTTGCTTAGAAGCAAAAGTCCATTCTTCTCCACCATCAGGAGCTTTTTCACTTCTTATTTGAATTGAACTATAAGGAGTGCTAGAAAGCTTTGCTATATCAGGAATACCTGAATCTTTACGAGCCAACAAATTAAGGCTCATAAAATTAGTGGCTATCAAACCTCCACCTAACACAAGAGAAGTTAGGCCATTAAATGATTTAAATTGGATCATCTGTTAAAAGGTAAAGTTGGGCCTGTTGTATTAGGAATAGAAGGAATTTGTATTTGACTTTGAATGTTTCTAATCAATTGATCTTGAACTGTAAAGATCATGTCATTTACAAATTCAGCTCTTTTCATGTAAACAAAACCTCCTCCTCCAACTGCTATTAAAAGAACAGCAGTATTGACATAGGTTAGGATTTTAACCATAAAAAATTACTGGGCTGTATTTATAATATTCAAAAAAATTTAATAGGCCACATTATGAAGTCTATTAACTAAGATCGAAGTGTTTATAATTAATTATTTTTTTTATATCTTATCCCAACTTAAGGTTTCTTCATTCCATTTATAATTTACACCGTCTGGATTATCAGGAGATGCAGCATCAGAAGGTGTATCAACAGGGGCTTTATAAGTACAAGTTGCTTCATCAAAAGTCCAAGAGGCAGGACCAGCAGGATCTAAAGCCGCCCATCTTGCCTTGATGTCATCTTGTTTTGCTTTTTTTTCATCATCAGTCATATCAATATAATTCCAATAATCTTGAATCTTTCCGTCAATTAATTTATATTCCAATCCATTATGTTTGTAAGCAAGTGAAATATCAGCACCGATTGTTTCGTTAAATTTTTGATAAACACCTAATTCAGGTTGTTTTCTTACAAATTCAAGCCAACCAGCAGGAGGACTAGAAAAATCATGATTTGGATAAAGTTGTTTTATATTATCTTCTAAATGTGGGTGGCCTATAGGGTTGTTACTAGCGTCAACTTTTATATAAAGAGTCATGAGATGTCTCCAACTTGTGTACTTGGAAATTGTCTTACATCACCTGGCCATAATATCCGAACAGCTCCTGGACCTCCACCTCCACCTAAAAACCATAAGGTATACATTGTGTTTGAGGTTCCTGCTGCACCGCCTCCACCTCCAGAAAAAGCACTACCATGACCACCAAGATATGCACTGATGTTAGATATGGTGAAGGAATTATTTCCATTAGTAGGAGAGGTACCAGTAACTGTACCCATAGAACCCCCACCGCCACCTGCACCACCATACCCAGCAGCCCCAGAACCGCCGCCACCTGCCGCCCCAATATAAGCACCAGTATTTGAACCATTACCGCCATAAGCTGTGTAAGTTGTTGTCGAGCTACTAGCACCATCCGCCCCGCCGCCGCCGCCGCCATTTCCAGCAGAGCCTCTAGTTGTTGAATTGCTACTGTTACCACCAGTTCCACCGTTAGAACCTGAACCTTGGCCGCCAGCTCCGCCACTACCGTTACTGCCATTTCCTCCGCTATATGAACCGTCACCAACGCAATCAGAAGACGCACCGCCAAGCCTGTTAGTGTAGCCTGGGTTATTCCCTCCAACTGCTTTTAAGACAGTTGTAGTACTAAAATACGAATCCCCGCCGTCTGCTGATGAGTTTGGTGCTGCACCTGCTCCTACAACAACTGTGAGAGCTGATCCTCCTACACTTATATTATTTTTATAAGCACATGCACCTCCACCGCCTCCTTCGTTGCTTCCTTCGCTACTGTGAATAGACCCTGCTCCACCACCTCCAATAGCAACAACAGAAACAGAACTTACACCTGCTGGGGGAGTCCATGAATATGTACCAGCAGAAGTATATTGTTGTTGTCCTTCAACTGCTCCTTTGCCTACACCTAAAAACATTTGTTGAATAGGGCTCATAATTAATCTTTGTGTTGTGTGTTAGTTAGTAGGTACATATTCAGCTCAACCCTGCACCTGAGATGTAAGCAACTGTATCTGAAGCCCATAAAATAGTAGCCATTCCTCTTGATGCTAGAGTGCGGTTCGCATTGTTGCCATCAGCTGTGTTATACATCGTTGTTCCTTTTATAATTGTTATATCTCCAGCCGTATTATTGACAATTGTTATTGCATCACCAGCAGCATGTCTACTATCAACCCATGTAACATTTCCACTTGCAAGAATATGTTTACCTGCATCTGCTGCTAACAATTCGTAAGCAGAGGCTTGAGTATTTTGAGGTATAGAACGCAGGTCGCCTTTACTATCTTTTAGAATATCTGCTTCTAATTCACCTGTGCTTGAGTTAAAGGTTAAATTAGTACCACTTTTAGGAGCTAAATCACCAGTTGCAGCTGTTGTAAATAAGACATTACAACTTGTATCACTTGACTCGTCAGCGACTGTTACGTTTGTAGCTGTTGTAGCTGTAGTTGCAGTAGCAGCATTACCTGTACAAGATCCAGAAGATCCAGATGCATTACCTGTGACATTACCAGCAAAACCAGTTGCTGTTAATATTCCAGTATCTGAGTTAAAGGTTAAATTACTTCCAACTTTCGGAGGAAGAGTGCCACTATTTGTGGTGACAAATAATAAGTAGCAAGACGTATCAGATGACTCATCAGCAACCGTAACATTTGTGGCATTAGTAGCGTTTGTAGATGTACTTGCGTTACCAGTTAATGCTCCAGTAAACCCAGTACTTGTTAACATCCCTGTTGAAGGATTATAAGTAAAACCTGTATCTGTACTTATATCTAATTTTCCAGTTGCAGTAGCACCATTACCTACAAAAGTTGGATAAACAGTAGCGGCTGTTGTGTTTTCGGCTGTAACTACTACTTCGGTTGGAGCTGCTGCAATATTGCTATTTGTTTGAACGCTATTACCCATCGATGCATGAGCAGAGCATTGATAATGCAATACCTGTGGAGTTGTATCTGAAACAACTATTTGTGTATAAGCTCCAGCTGAACCAGGAGTACCGCTAGTAGTAACTCCTGTTGAATATCCTGCTGCTTTTGCTGCATCTAAATAAAAAAGTAGCGGATGACCTGAGTTAGTACCATCTGCCTGATCAAATTTATATGTACGACCTGGAGTAAGAGTTAGAAAAGGAGATTCTTTACCATCAATCTTGTATCCAGAACTTGATCCAGTTCCGTTATATCTATGAGCAACAGTCTTAGTTGCAACAGTAACTGTAAATGTTTTTACATTGCCTGTATAAGTTGCATTTAAACTTGAAAACCCAATTAAAGCTCCATCATTTGTAAGCGTTGCATCTCCTGTAAAAGTAGGACTTGAGCTAGAACCTGGATCGACCCAAGATAAAGTTCCTGATCCATCACTAGCTAATACATAACCAGAAACAGCAGCGTCAGTAGCAGGAAGAGTAAGAGTAAAGCTACTAGTAATTGTGCTAGGTGATTGAAAACCTATGTAATGTGTGCTATCAGCATCAGCAAAACGTAAATCCGATTGGGCGTTAAGAATTACATCTCCTGTAAAAGTATCTCCTGATTTACTAATTAAATTACCTGTTGCTGTTACACCTGCTTGCCAACTACTGCCGTTATATACTTTTAATTCATTACCTGTAGTATTAAAGTAAAGATCACCAACATTTAAATTTGAACTAGGATCTGCATCAGCAATACTGTATGTATTAGCAAAAGAATTAACTGCTGCTAAGTTTGTAACAACTGTATTAATATTGGTTATTGAACCTGCAACTGTATTTACATTACTAATTGATCCTGCAACAGTATTAATATTAGTTGAGTTAGAGTTAACAGAATTAATATTAGAACTGTTTCCAGCAACTGAAGTTACATTAGAACTAATGCCTGCAACTGTAGTTATATTTCCTGATATTCCAGCAACTGTTGTTACTTCAGTTGCTTTTGGTGTTTGTCTATGAAATGTATAAGTATGAAGTGTAGAGGTTGTCTCTACAATCATTCCAAAACCAGCTGCATAAGTTGTACTATTTGCTAAACCATTAATAGTAATAGTTGCATTGTTAGATGCGTTGCCATTAGATATTGTTGCTACTCCACTACCATTTGAAACAAGGTTAGAAGCAAGAGCTTTAATACTAATTAAAGTTCCTGCTCCATCTGGATTATTTATATCAGGATTTGTATCAGGGAAAGATGTTTCATTTGCTATTGGAACAAAACCACCGACATCATCAACTAAATCAATAATTCGAGCATCAATAGCTGCTGTACTTGCTACATAGCCATCACTTGAACTCCAAGAAACTCCACTAAGAATAGTTTCAGAACTATGTTGTCTAAAATAACGACTATCAGAAGCTAATGTTGTAAAGAAAGAAGTGTCATTTGCTGTAGCACCTGCTTGTTCACTATTAATTACAACAGTATCTCCATGTAATTTTGCTGCAGTAATAGAAGCATCAGCTACTTCAGTTGTTGTAATTGCAGAATCAGCTATTTGACTAGAAGTAAATACTTTTGTATCTACATGATTAAGAACTTCTTGTAAGCCAAATAATAAATGCTCAGTATTTGTATCAAGATCAGCTTCAGTTAAAATTGCTCCATCTACAAAATCTACTTTTTTAGCACTTATATTTGTATCTCTTTGGAACTTAATTGCAGCACTGTTAGCCGGATGATTTCCTGAAGTAAAGGAAATGGTAGTAGCTGATGGAAAGGTGTAATGGGTAGTTTTAGTTTTTAAGACACCGTCAACAGTTACATCTATCTCATCTTCAGAAAGGTAACTGAAGGAGATAGAAAAGGGACCAGCAGTATTATTGCCAGTGTGACTAGTAAAAGATGCAGCAGTGTTAGTAGCCATGATTAATTAAAAGTTGAGGTTGCGAATAAGTTGATTGACAGATCTTTTTTGCTCTGCTTCCCGAGCTTGTCTTATTTCGGGATCAAGCATATTTTCTATAAAATGTTTTTCTGCTGCATCGGCATACCCATTATAAAGTTTAGTTATTTGTGCTCGTAATAGCTTAGCTTGTCTCTTTTTAAGTTTCAAATCTGCTTGTTTATCAGGTGAATCTTCTGCTCCATTTTCAATAATGTATAGCATGTCTTTAATTTGAGGTTTTTTATATAATTCTAAAAGTCTTTCAGGGAATCTTTTTCCACCTATTTTAATAAAAGGAATTAAATTTTTTAATTTATTATATTCAGCAGTATTTAATTTAATTCCATCTCCTGTATCGTCTTTCATTATGACTGAATCAGGTGGTACTAGTTGAACTCCTGCTCTTGCTATAAAATTATCAATTACATTGTCTGTGCTTTTTCCGTATTTAAGAGGCATAAACCAATTAGTTCCTAAACCTGACGGACGTTCCATAACTTTTCCAGTTGTAGGACTTACCATTGGTTCTAGATCTGCACTGTAACCAGGGTATTTATCTGCAAGTTCTCTCATTATGAGTATGCCTAAAGTATCTAAAGCATTACCAATAAAAGGTGTTTCTGGTGTGTCTCTCAATGTTCCATCTGCTCTAATTTCTTGTTTAGTTAAATCACCTTCCTGAATTTCATATTTCTTTTTAGCAAATCTACCTGTATAAGTTTTACCGATACTTGTATTAGTCCATTTTTCTCCATATGCTCTTTTAATAGAAGCAAGCATTGATGATGGATAACCAACAACAGAGCCAACATATTTTGCAGGGATTCTCATCCATCTTTCAAAATTAGCTGGATCATCAACAATCTCAAATAGTTCTCCAATGTTTTGCAGCATGTATTTATTAGAGAAGTTTCTTTGCATTAATACCCTTAAAGCTTTAGCTGCTTCCTGTTCATCATCTGCCTCCATGTGATGCGACATTTGCGCCCAATCACCTGCAATCATTAGCATTGAAGCAATAGGTTCTAGTCGATCCAAGACATCGTAATACTCGTATGTTGGTAATCCATCTTTACTTCTGATCACTTCACCATTTTCATCTCTCTTTATTTTCCTAAGACTATAAGGTAGTACTCCTGTTCTTCTGTCATTTTGTGCTTTGTATTTGTTGTGATGTCCACCACCCATTAACGCTATTTCTGCTTCAGGATCATTACCTTGTATTCCTAAAGTTATTAAAGAAGCCCATATCAATCCACCTGTCACAGCTTCTCCTTGTGCTCTTTGGCTTGTAGCAAGATCTGAACTATATAATCTATCGTTATGTTCTTTTAAAATCTTACCTAAAGTAGCGTTATATTTTGCACCTGCTCCTGGTATCTGGAAACCTGTTCTTCTTAGTACTGACTTACCAATATTGACTGGTGTAGTAACAAAAGGAACAATAGGTTTCAATCCTGTTGACTTAAGAATAGAGGCTAACTTTTTAGTAGTACCTGCTCCTGCACCTTCTCTTCCAAAGCCCTGCCCTAATTCCTGTGTAAAGGTTCTATCTGCTGCGTAATCTAAAGATTCAACATAAGCATCAAGAATATTCTTTTTGGTTCCTGGTTCAACGCTTTCTTTATTAACAATTTCAATTACTTTGTCAAAGTTTTTCTTGACGTATCTTTTAAACTCTTGACCTTGTAATCCTTCTAAAGTTGCTTGTTCTGAAAACTTACCTAATAGATGAGAACGGAAAGCAATATTTTTAACAAATTCATCACCAGCCATCATGAATCTTCCAGGCATCCTTACTACATAAGTGCCTAAAGTATTAATAACTGAGGCTAAAGGTGAATCACCTGCCATGCTGAAGGCATATCTATCAGAAGAATCTTTTCCGAATTGTCTTGATGGATCTAATATATTTTTATCTAAGTAGAAAGCTTTAGAAGCCATCTTGAAAGATTCTCTAGTAGAGGTAAGCATTCCTACTAATTCGTTAACAGCTCTTCCTTTTGAAACTGTATCTGTAAGAGGACTTCCTAAAAATAGATCTACTGGTCCTAAAGCAACATTAAAAGCAGAACCAACAACGTTAACTATGTGAGTTTCAGGTGCAGAAAGAATAGAGTTGATAAAGATTTCATTTGTAACTTTTAAACCTCTTAATGCCCTGTCTCCTAATGTCATGCCTTCAAATAGTTTTCCTATCTTTTTAATATCACCATTCATAGCTTGTACTTGAGTTGATAATCTGACTAAATCTTCAATATTACCAGTGTCTCTTGCTCGTATAAGAGCATCAAGAATTTCATCTTCTGTTGGGATAAGAGCTTTTTCAGCAGCTTCTGTTTGAGCTTCTTCTACAAGTTGTCTTGTATTTTTTCTTCCTGCTTTATCAGCAGCAATTCTTTGGGCTGGTGTTTCTCCTCCTCCAAAACCTTTCTTAACTTGCTCATCTATTGGAATACGTTTTGTTCCTGGTTGTTGTATTAATTGACTTGCTCTTAAAGTACCAGCAGCTTCACTACCGATAATCTTTGTAGGTGTAACTAAATCTAAAATATCAAAATATGATCTAGCTAAACCTTTTAATAAATCATCAGAAAAATCAGTTTGGTTTAAAACAGCATCTTGAAGTGTTTGAGTTGTATTAACAATATTTTGAGTCAGTCTAAATTGATGTCTTAAAGCAGAAAGATATTGAATCCGTAAAGCTTTCTTATCATCTTTACCTCTTATTCGACTAGCTAAATAATCTAATCTTCTTTTTAATTCAGGTAATAAAATATTATCTGCTTCAGCAATTGCAAATTCATCTGGTATTGATGTTGGGTATCTAGGATTAGTTTCTATTTCACTTCTCAAGAAACGATCTGTAAAATCTACATCTTCTGGTCTTGACCCCCAGATCCTTTTGTTAACGTTTGGATCAATAGGTTTAGAAGGTCTTCTATAAACATCATCATCATTAAATCTTGGTAAGTCTTTAGTCGGTCCTTCAAAATCATTACCTTTTTGTTGTGTTTCAAATTCAGTTTTTGCTTGTCTTATCTGTCTCCCCATACTGTCAATAGAATCTTCAATGGCTTCATCAAAGTCTGGTGAATCTAATGGTCCTTTCCTTTGCTTGACTACATTCTTATTTTTAAGAAAGTCGTTATATATTCTTTGAGATTGTGGACCACCTAATTTAGCTTTAAGGCTGACAAATAAATCTCTAATAAATAAAGAAACTTCTTGTGTAATTCTTTTCCACGTACCAGAAGGGGCAAGTTCTAAGTCGTCATCTAATCTTTCAAGAGATATATCTTTTAAGTTTTCTGCAAAGAACTCATCTATATCTTTATATCTATAGTTTTCTGCTGTATATCCTGTACCTTTTTTAAACTTGTTAAGTTCATTTGTGTATTCTACAAGTAGTCCTTTAGATAAACTTTTATCTTTAATTTTCTTGTTTAAATTAGTAAGGTAGTCAAGTTTTTCAACTTGGAAATCTTTAGTTAATTTTGCTAAATCTTTCTTAGGTAAATATCTAGAAAGACTATGCCATAATTCATGGACCATAGTCTCAGTCAATTCACCTTCATCTATAGTTTTCTGTCTTATTTGAATTAAGTTTGTAGCAAAGTTATATCTACCTTGTGGACCTATCTTATTTGTTACTGATATAGATACATCATCTAAACGATCTGCAAACTTATCTATGAATTTGACTGTATCTTCTGCATCAATAGGGTCAGCACCTTTAACTGGAAACTGTTTGAGTATTCTTTTTTTAAGGTATTCAGCACCTCTTCTTTTTTTACCAATACCTCCTTCTTCTAGGCCTTGAAATGGTTGAAGCTTTGTATTGATCAGTTGTTCATAAGTAGCTCCATCAACTATTTGGTCAATCAACCCGTCTGTATCTGTATATCCAATATCACCTTCTCTTATTCCTCTAGCAATTTTCTGTGCTTCGTCACTATCAGTATTTTTTAATAGCTCTTCTAACCTTAATTTATCTTCATTTGTGATAAGACTATCTATTTCAGTTGCTGACTTACCACCATATTTACTAGAAAGAGAACCAACAAAATCTAGTGAACCTTTAAAGCCAGTACCAAATGCTGTACCAAATGCTGTTGCTGTTCCAATCTCTCCTGCTGTTGGTAATCGTTGTTGATCAATAGCTGTTCTAACTGTTGTTTCTCCTCCAGCTGTAACAGCACCTTGAAGACCTGCACCAGCTAAACCTTTAATACCTTTACCAGTAGATCCAAATGGGATCATTTGAAAGAGACCAGCTGCTATTGCTTCTCCATAACTAAACTCAGCTCCTCTAATCTTTTGTGCAGCTACGTTAGAAGCATATCCAGAACTAAAGTTAATAACTCCATAAGCAACACGAGCACCAGGAATAGGAGTTACAAGTAAAGGAGCAGTCTTGAGATCTGTTGTTATTCCAGTACCTATTTCAATACCAAAACCTCCTATTTGTCTTAGTGCATTATTTAAAGGATCTTGATCATAAGGATTGTTTTGCTCAGACAAGTAAGAGTTAGTCATAACTAATTAGTTGTTGGTTTGTTGCTACGCAATATCAGGCCTTCTATCTATGGTACTGGATTTAGTCCTGTCAGTCTTCTTGTATTTTTCAAAAAGTTCTTTTAATTCTTTATTGTTTTTCATGCTTGTCCATTGGTTTGGTCCTAGTTCTATTAATAAAGTAA
>CEUA01201294.1_pt1 | contig 10568 bp, 9 predicted proteins | sample 361541 | NCBI WGS metagenome assembly CEUA01 (sample SAMEA2623079, study PRJEB7988) | marine metagenome | isolation source: saline water (ENVO:00002010), including
GGGCAATTTTTCTTCTAGGTTAAGACAGGCGAGAGAGAGTATCGGGATGACAGTATTTCAGGCTGCGCAGTTCTCTAATATTGAACCTTCGCTATTAAGTCGTTGGGAGAAAGCCAACCTGGCGAGTTTCGAAATCGAGTATTTGAAAAACGGCCAGCCCAATCAGCAGGACCAAGATTACATGCCCAGTTACGTGACGGTGCATACGATGGCGCTTTTATATGGTGTCGAACTTGAATGGTTAGTGAGCGGAATACATACCATTGAAGAGGTCGACAAAAGCTAATTACAGCGAGCTCAGCAGCCTTTAAGTAGAGTAGGGTGGGCATTACTTTTGTGTGTGTAGCTAGATGGTCCTGCCGCCATCGATCTCTATTGTTGTTCCGGTCACGAGGGACGCTTCGTCGCTGCATAGGTAGACTGCCGCCTGGCCTAGATCTTCGGGGGTAGAAAATCGACCCAAAGGTATACTAGACAAAAATTTCTCTCGAATTTCAGGAGTGTCCTCTCCCATGAAAGTGGATAGCAGAGGCGTTTCGCCAGCGACTGGATTGAGTGCATTAACGCGTATGTTATTTGGAGCCAATTCAATGGCCATGGATTTCGTCGCGGTGATAACCCAGCCTTTTGAGGCGTTATACCAGGTTAGGTTAGGCCTTGGGCTGATGCCAGCGGTGGAAGCTATATTCAAAATGCTGCCGACGCCCGTAGATTTCATTATAGGAACGATCGCCTGACTGGTCAGATAAATTGACCGCATGTTAACTGAGGCTATTTTGTCGAATAGCTCTTCATCTAATTCTTCCATGGGTGTTGGCACGTGGCCCACGCCAGCATTGTTGACTAAAATACTTATCGATCCTGACCACTGGGTTATCTGATCGACAGCATTATGAATCTGCGACTTGTCTGTGATATCTGCTTGTACCGCCAATGCGCTGCTGCCTAGCTGTTGAGCAATATCACTGGCTGCTTGTCCGTCAATGTCCACGACGCCTACCCTAGCCCCTTCTTCAACGAACTTTTTAGCGATACCCGCGCCAAACCCAGATCCTGCTCCCGTTATAAACGCGATTTTGTTGTTAAGTCGACTCACTGTTTTTTGCCATTTAATAGATCGTCTAGAGCAAAGCCCATAACGCATGCCGAATCCAGCATATCCGATATATTTACGTACTCATCGGCTTGGTGGGCGAGGGTTAGAATGCCAGGACCGTATGCGATACAGTCTTCTAATTTCCCGATACGGTCGATGTGTTTTTGGTCATAAGTTCCCGGTGAAACCACCATCTCAGGTTTAGTGCCCAAAACTTCAATAATGGCTCGCTCGACCGCTTGTACTACCGGAGCCGACTCAGAAGTCATCGATGGGATGACTTCAAATAGATCTCTAAGTTTATAGAGGAATCCTTCTCGGTCTTTGCCTAGGTTATTTAATATCGTTTCGACTTCGCTTTTGACTTCTTCGAGTTTTTCTTCAATTAGGAATCTTCGATCGATGATGATCCGGCATGAGTCTGCAACTAAAGGCGAAGGTAGACCCTCAAACTCCTCGCTTTCCCCGCCATGAATCGAGTTGATATTCATTGTCGATTCTTTGGCACCGTCAGGCACCACGGGCATGTCGGTCCTTTTCTTTTTAAGCAAGGGATAGAGCTCTTTTTCAAATCGTTCTAATAGAGCCTGCATGTGCCGTATCGCGCTGTCTCCATCGAAGGGCATGGAGCCGTGAGCGATCTTTCCTAAGGTTTCAATTTCCGCCCACCACACCCCCCGATGCCCCAGGCAGATCCTGTCTTTGTTTAGCGGTTCTGGAATGATTACATGATCAACCCTGGGTTTTGCAAGAATTCCCTTTTCTGCGAGGTAACCGACTCCCCCATATCCGCCGGTCTCTTCATCAGCAGTTCCGGAAATTTCGATACTTCCATTAAAGCCCGGGTAGAGCTCGAGATAGGATTCAACCGCAATGATCGATGCCGCTAGGCCACCTTTCATGTCGCATGAACCTCTTCCATAAATTCGATCTCCGACCACCTTTCCTTCGAAAGGAGGTTGGGTCCAACCCGATCCAACAGCGACTACGTCAATGTGAGAATTAAAGTGGACGCAAGGGCCATGGCCGTTGCTAATCCGGGCGATGATATTTTGACGAGGATATTGATCTGTGTCACCGGGGGTGTCCTTAGCGCGAATAATCTGAGTTTCAAATTTTTTTGATTTGAAACGCTTGTTCAGATATTCGACACAATCAGTGTAGAACTCTCCAGGCGGATTGACGGTGGGAATGCGTATCAGGTCCTGGGTAAGGGCGACTAGCTCATCTTCTTTTGCTTTGATTGTTTCAGCCAGTACTTGCTGATCCATTATATAGTTGCTCCTTTCTGAGCTTCATAAGCCGCAACTCCAATCGCTCTTGTCGTGACATTTGCAGCGATCACTGAGAGTTCGAGTATTTTTTCGTCCTCTAAACTGACCTTACCCGTCGATGCGGTAAAGATTAAATCCCCATCCGCCATCGTATGCACAGGGTAGAGGGCTCGAGCAAAACCATCGTGCGCCGAGATACTGACTCGCTTGGCTTGTGAAGGACTGAGCGCTAGGTCGGTAACAATAATTGCTAATGTCGTGTTTGCGCCCGCGACCAGCTGACCACTCTTTGTTCGACCGACTTTGGCGTCCTCAGGCCAGGGCTCTGGAAGGCCCATCCCGCCGAACTCGTTGTTTTCTTCAAAAGGTGCTGCCCAGTAATGAGCGGTATCTCCGATCAAAGGACTGCCGACCGCGTTCAGGGCCACCATACAAAGGATATGACCTCCAGAAAATGTCGCGCTGGCCGCGCCGAACCCACCAGGCGTGTTGGCGGTGGACGCGCCAAATGCGGCACCGACTCGACCTAAAGGAACTTCGCTTTTTGCATTTTCCGCAGCGACGTACCCTAGATCACGGTAAGGTGAAAATCTTCCCCAGTCCTTATTGCCGGCACTGCGCATGTCAAAAAGAATGGCAGATGGCACTATCGGTATATGTACTGGGTCGATAAAAATACCTCGACTATGCTCTTTAAGCCAAGCCTGGCAGCCACCAGCTGCATCAAGACCGAAAGCGGAACCCCCTGAAAGCACGATCGCATCAACCTTGGCCACAGCATATTCTGGGTTGAGTAATTCGGTTTCCCGAGTTCCAGGCGAAGCTCCCATAATATGAACTGCCGCGACAGCTGGTTCGTCGAAGATGCAAGCAGTGGTGCCAGTAACCACTGTACTGTCTTCCGAATGCCCGACTTTTAGTCCCTTGATGGGAAGATTGAAAACTCTACTCATGACTCAGTGTATTCGAATTTAAGTATCGAACTCTAGTACTTTGACTGGTATGTTAATCGGCCAAGTCAACGCAGGATTAAGTTATGGGTACTCCACAGGAGAGAGCTAAAGGTCTCTTGGGCTTGGTTCGAGAACATGCTGAAGCAAGCGAATCGCAACGTCATTTGAAACGCGAAGTCGCCGAAGCTTTCGCGCGTGAAGGTTTGTTTCGCATCGCCGCTCCAGTCGATTTTTTTGGTTCCGAGGAAGACCCAATTACTCAAATCGAAACAATCGAGTCTGTGGCATATGCTGATGGGAGTGCGGCCTGGAACTTGATGATCGGTATTGAAACCTTTGGCTTGATAGCGCCCGGTTTTGTTCATTGTCGAGAATTGATCGAGGATCTGTCTGTAATTATGTGTAGCTCTACGGCCTCGGCTGGGAGGGCTGATAAGGTTGATGGCGGGTATCGAGTCTCTGGGCGTTGGGGATTCTGTAGCGGATGTCATAACAGTGAGTTGTTTGGTGCGACGGTCTATATCTACGAAAACGGTGAGCGAGATAAATCGGGGCATCAATATCTAGTCGTCCCCAAGCCTGAGTTTGAGATATTGGATACCTGGTATACCTCTGGTTTGTGTGGTTCCGGTTCGCATGACGTGGTTTTAGAGGATGTTTTCGTCCCTGAGGAGAGGCTAGTAGCGCCGCTAGGTAAAGTTCAACACGACTCTGCTTTATTACGGATGCCTTTTAGAAGCAGGCTTTGTTACAACAAGGTAGCGATCGCCTTTGGGTTAGCTCGATCGGCATTAGATGATTTTGTGGATTTGGCGGATGGTAAAGTGCCTCGTTTTACCAGCAAATCTCTAAAAGAGAGAGGCTGGGCCCAACGTGCTATAGCCGAATCCGAAGTAAGAGTGCGTTCCGTTAGAGCCTTGGTTGTCGAGTTATTAGGTTCCCTGTGGGATAAGGCCGTTGAAGGGGAGGCGGTCAGTGATAAAGAGGCGGCTCTTTTTCAGTTGGCTTGTTCTGACGCGGTGCGCAGTTGTATTGGCGCGGTTGATCGGTTGGTAGAGGCAGCGGGAACGACAGCCAATCAGAAAGGCCACCCTCTTGAACGCGTTGCTAGAGACATACGGGTGGTCGGCCAACATCAAACCGTTGCCCCCCACCACATAGAAGACGCCGGTAAGGTTCTTTTGGGAGTGCCCGCTGTTGATGCCATGTTGGCGCAACTGCCAAAATAATGACAGTTGGTTATTGACTGCTTGCGCAGGTTATAATGGGACGCTCACCACTTTTTTTGGTGAGTCGACAGCAATATAACCTTTTCAAAATTGTCGGTTATGCGAGATAACCTTATCGTGGCGCATACTGCAACACAGGCTAGACCAAAAGCCATTCCGGTCCAGTAACCAGCAGCCCCATTTAAGATTTCATAGGGACCGTTCGCTAAATAATGGCCGACGGGTAAGGCAATCAACCAGTAACCTATCAAACCGAATATCATTGGAACAAATGTGTCTTTATAACCACGTAAGCATCCCAGAGCGACCGCCTGAGCATCATCAACAATTTGGTAGAGCGCCAAAAACATCATTAAGTAAGCGGCTATTTTTATGACTTCTTTGTCTTGAGTATAAAGCCCTACCAATTCGTATCGCCAAAAAATAATCAGAATACTGACGACCAATGCGTAGACCAGGCAAAATTGGAACGCTGCTGCTGCAGCATCACCGGCAAGCTTAAGCTCTCGAGCTCCGACATGATAACCGATACGTATTCCGGCAGCGGTGCCAAAGCTCATGGGAATGACGAAGGTTAGCCAGTTCAAATTAAATGCGATGCTGTTTGCGGCGACTTCTTGGACGCTAATCGCAGCAACTAAGAAAGAAATAACCGAGAAGATTGCCATTTCTAAAAAAACTGACAATCCAATCGGTTGTCCTATCGTGAAAAGCTGTTTGGCCATTACAGGCCGTGGCCTTGGGTTCACGTTGAAAAAATTAGTGATTTTAAAAAATGGGCGATTAATGACTACGATCATCAGTGCTAGCTGTAACCACCAGACTATTGCAGTTGCTTTGCCGCAGCCGACTCCTCCTAGTTCTGTGAGGCCAAAGTGTCCATAAATGAAACCGTAATTTAGCAAAGCATTGATCGGAATAATCGAAGCTGCGATCAACATGGGAGGTATGGTATGTCCCAGTCCTTCGCAGGCATGTCGAAAAGCCGTATAGAAGACTAGGGCCGGTATTCCCCAGGAGACTGCTCCGAGGTATTCGATTGCGATCCGGGTTACCTCTTTATCCACACCCATGAGCAAAAAGAATGGTTTCATATTGTTAAGGATCACTAAAAGTAGAACGGCCGCTATAACGGCAAGCCAAAGGCTCTGCCAGACCTGTTGACCTACTTCCTCTGTTTTATTGCCCCCCCTTAATTGAGAAACCATAGGGGTCAGGGCCATAGAACTGCCTGCTAAAAGGAGATAGAACGGCCATATCAGATTAGAACCCAGTGCCACACCAGCCAAATCGGTCGCGCTGTATCTACCCGCCATTAGGGTATCCAAAAAACCTGTGGCCATGATGCATAGCTGGCCGAGTATTATAGGCCAGCCTAAACGAAGTATTGGCTTTAACTCTTTAAAGTGGTCTTTTGTTCTAAAGAGGCTCATTTAAATTAACTGCTTTGGCACTCAAAAGCTCAGCAACAGAAAGGTAATTTTCCAGGCCAGCTAAGCTCTAAGTTAGCTTAAGCAGCTACTTGGTCAAGAACCTACGCGGCGGGACGTTCAGAACCCAAGATCGAGACCCTCTCGCCCGAACGAGTATCAGGCCAGTAATCCCAGACAGCATGATGCTGTGTACACCGGTTGTCCCAAAACGTCAGAGTATTAGGTTCCCAGCTGACTCGACAGGTTAAGCGAGGAGTGCTTGCAATGAATTGCTTTAAAGAATTCAATATCGCGTCACTTTCCCAAGTTGCCAAACCTTTGATATGAGAGGTAAACCCAGAATTTACGTAAAGAACTTTTTTGCCGGTCTCTGGATGGGTCGTGATCATCGGGTGTTCATTTCTAGGGTATTCCTGTCCGCTCGGTGCCGCTACTTTGTAGTTTCGCAAGTAGGGCAGCGCGCCGTCATGCACCGCCACGAGGTCGGACAATATTTCCTTCATCGTCTCGCTCAGCAGCTCATACGCTAAATACATATCAGCATAGAGTGTGTCACCTCCGCCTGATGTCGGTGTTTCTTTCATGTAAAGCATCGAGCCCAAGGGGGGGATCGCATCGCAAGTCACGTCGGTATGCCAGCCATTACCAGCTGTGTAAGCGGAATCCTTGGTGGTGCGTATCTTAAGAATTTCCGGGTCGCCCTTGTAGTGGTGTTGCATGGGATGCACGTGCAGCGATCCGAATTTTCTGGCGAATGTTTTGTGCTGGTCCTGGCTGATGTTTTGGTCTCTGAAGACCAAGACTTTCCAGTCTAGCCAGGCTTGGTAAATCTCGCTGAACTGTTCGTTCGACAAGTCTTTGGACAGGTCGACACCGTCTATTTGAGCGCCAATATGTGGCGTCAGGTTGTCGACCCCGATAGTCTCGAATCCACTCACTGCAGTCATTATTCTCTCTCCCTCTTTGTTTGATCTATTCGGGTAGCCCGAGCACTCGTTTTGCGATGATATTTGCCTGGATTTCATTGCTTCCACCATAGATCGTGGTTGTCCGAGTGTGGAGCCATTCTTCAGTCGCGACTAGATCTGACTTATCAAATCCATTGGTATCGTGAGCCCCTAGGCCTTTAAAACCTAGCAGCTCTCTTTTCATGTTGGCTGAGTCCTGCTGCAGTGCGGCCCCGTAAAGTTTAAATATAGAAGTTGCGGCACCAGGTATGCCGGACTTATTCTCTTCATTAGCGCGTTGTGCGGTCAATTGAAAAGCCGCCCTGTTCATATTCATGACGGTTACATCTTTTCTGATCGCATCATCAGCGATTGAGTTGCCTCGCTCTCCTACGGAGTCTTTCGCGAGCTTTGCTAGACCAGTACCGGGCTGCGCTCTTCTTGCGCCACCCGATAGTCCGCCGATACCCGAACGCTCAAACTGCAAGAGTCTCTTGCCCACCGTCCATCCCTTGTTGAGGCTTCCCACCATATCGTCTTTTTCGGCGGTCGCATTATCTAGAAAGGTCTCGCAAAAGGGAGAGGATCCGGAGATCAGTCGTATAGGTTTGACCGTCACACCCGGCTGGTCCATGGTGAGCAACACGAAGCTGATGCCGTCATGTTTGGGAGCGTCAGCGTCAGTTCTGACCAGCGCAAACATCCAATCCGCTGTCGCGGCTCCCGACGTCCATATTTTCTGCCCATTGATTTCCCAATGGTCACCCTTGTCGCTCGCTCGGGTTTGAAGGGCTGCCAGGTCCGAGCCCGCATTTGGTTCCGAATATCCTTGGCACCATTGGACTTCGCCTCGCACAATCTTTGGCAGATGTTTCGCTTTTTGTTCGTCTGTTCCAAATTCAAGAAGTGTTGGACCAATCATTGACATACCCATTCCAACGAGAGGTGTTCTCGCTCGAATTTCTGCCATCTCTTCAAATAGTATTTTGGATTCTTGAGGAGATAAGCCTCCCCCTCCGTACTCAGTTGGCCAGGTCGGTGCAGTAAAACCTCGTTCTGCGCACCTTTCTAGCCATAGTCTGACATCAGATTCCAATGTGATTTTAGAGCTTCCCATCGAAATCTGGCCTGGGCCTTTGGCGCCCTCTGGGCAATTGCTGCTTAGCCACTGGGAGACTTCTTCTCTAAATTCTGAAAGTTCTGACACGGTTTGTTCCTACAAATATTTATAACCTGCACTCTACTCGTTGTAGACTACTTAACTCAATACTTTAATGTTCGATCAGGAATAGCTAACGAGCTGATTAGCTAGTCAAAGAGCCAGGAGGAATAACTAATGAATGCAGTGATGCCGTTTTCTCTAACCGACCTTTCCGGTGAAACGCGAGTGTTTTCTGGAAAAAATCAGTCGTTGGTATGTTTTATTAAGGAGGATTGTCCTACCTGCCGTGAAGTTATGCCGCTCTTGAATGCTTTGAAAGGACATCTTGATGGACAGCTTGAATTTCACGTGTTGGGGCAGACGCTGGAAGGTAATGCCATTTTACAAAAAGAATTTTCTCCCTCTTTTTCCATTGTTGATGATTCAGAGTTGAAGATTTCCTTCGAGACCGATATTGAAACCGTTCCCACACTGATCTGGGCAGATGGGGCTGGGTCGCAACAAGAGGTGATCGGGTTCGATCGTGCCGAATGGCAGCGATTGGCGGCGAGTATTTTTTCATTTAACTCGCTTCAAGAAGGTGAGATTGATTGGTCTGTTTTTCCAGAATGGCGACCGGGCTGTGGATCTCTATCAGTTGATCCTATTCATGCTGATCGGCTGCGAGCAGAATCTGAGAATAGTCCGATTCGAGCTAGAAAGATCGAGATCGGTATTCAAGATGATGAATTCGAGTTTATGTTTGATCAGGGGTTTTCCGATGGCTTGCCGGTGGTTCCTCCAACCGCTGAAAGAGTTGTTCGTATGCTGACGGGTACGTCTAGAGATCCTCAGGATGTTGTTGCTGTGATGCCGCCGAATATGGGCGAGGTGACTGTCGAGAAGATTGCGATCAATTGTGTGCTCGCCGGATGCAAGCCGGAGTATTTGCCGGTGGTCATTGCTGCTGTTGAGGCAATAGCTACGGATGATTACAACATCCATGGGGTGATGGCGACGACGATGGGCGCGAGCCCCGTGCTGGTGGTGAATGGCCCAATTCGAAAGAGAATTGGAATGAACATGGGGATCGGTGCTTTGGGTCAGGGCAACCGCGCTAATGCGACCATTGGACGGGCGGTCCGGTTGGTTGTCAGGAACGTCGGCGGAGCGATCCCTGGAGGCACAGAGCGATCGACCTTCGGTAATCCGATGAAGTTCACGATGTGCTTCGCAGAGTGGGAGGAGCGCTCTAATTGGGCGCCCCTACATGTTGAGAGAGGCTTTGACGCAGAGGACTCGGTTGTGACGGTATTCACGATGTGTAGTGGCCCCGTTTTGACGATCGACGAAAGTTCGCTCCACGGAGACTTGCTGGCCGGTACGATCGCGCAATGTGCGCAAACTATACTGGCCCCTAAAGCATATGGGGTTACGGATTGTCTTATTGTGGTCTCGCCTGAGCACGTAGATACTTTTTCTAGAGACGAATATCAAAAAGCTGATATCCGCCAACGCATTCAGTCGGTGACTCAAAGAACCTACCGGGATCTGATAGTCGATGACATTTCTGGGTTAGGACTAAAGCCTGAGGTCGCCGCGCAAATGGATGATGAAGCGCTGGACAGAGTAGTCCATAAGTTTGGTTCGGATTCGAATATTCATATCGTAGTAGCTGGTAGCGAGGCAGGTAAGTTTAGCGGCTGTTTTCATGGCTGGCTTACGGGACCCAAAGGCTCGATTCCCGTCTCTCGAAAAATTGACGAGCGTTAGTTAATACAATTGATTATGATCAATTCAAAGGTGATAAGGAAAAGGAGATACAAATGTCTTTGACAATTTTAGACCCGACAAACGAAGCGGTGCCGGTCGAAAGGCAGGTGAGCCCGAGACCCGAAACTGTAAAGGGCAAAGTGGCCTTTTTAGATATATCGAAGAATCGAGGAAGCGTCCTTCTCGATAGATTACAGGAGGCTTTTGAGCAACGCCTGCCACAGATTGAAATTACGCGGTATATGAAACCCACGTTTTCGAAGCCGGCGCCCGATGATCTTAGAAAGGATATCGCTTCGAATAATGACTTTGTGGTTGAAGCTTTAGCGGACTGAGGATCCTGTACCACGTGCAGTTTGCATGACACGGTATGGTTTGAGATTCAAGGGGTTCCTTCTGTTGCGATCGCGTCTACGGAATTTCAAGATGCAGCGGAGACGCAGGCAAATGCTCTGGGAATGCGAGATGCTCGAAGGGTGTTCGTTGATCATCCGATTCAAGATGCGACGGATCAGCAGATGAGCGAAAAGGCTGATTCCGTGGTTGAGCGGGTTATTGCTGCACTCTCTGCTGATAAGACCGAGTAGTCAGTAGTTATTAAGTTTATCGATGCCCCAATTCACCGGTTTTGGACGAAAGACGTTCGGTTTTTTGGGGCAACTCGAAAACAATAACAGCCGCGAGTGGTTCGAGGAAAATAAGAATCGATATTTGAGTGATGT
>CEUA01040195.1_pt1 | contig 10556 bp, 2 predicted proteins | sample 361541 | NCBI WGS metagenome assembly CEUA01 (sample SAMEA2623079, study PRJEB7988) | marine metagenome | isolation source: saline water (ENVO:00002010), including
ACAATCCTCTTCAAATCCCTCTTGGCTTGGTTGATCACTCTCCTCATTATTGATCTTGTAAGCCCCAGGCGGGACTCCAACTTCTCTCTGTAGACGTCAATATCGAACTCCTTCTTGGTTACTCGCGCTACTCCTTCATTCACTGCCGATTCAGCGACCGCACTCGCTTCCCATATCAGAACTCTAGCATCGAATGGCTTTGGAATCAAGTATTCTGGACCGAATGACATCTGCTCTCCTCCATATGCGGATGCCACATCATCGGGTACTGGCTCCTTTGCCAGTTCAGCTATTGCTCTAGTAGCAGCCATCTTCATGCCCTCGGTAATTTCACTGGCTCTCACATCTAGAGCCCCGCGGAAGATGTACGGGAAACCAAGAACGTTGTTTATCTGGTTTGGATAATCAGATCTGCCAGTCGCCACTATGGCATCTTCTCGAACGCTAGAAACCTGCTCCGGAGTAATCTCTGGATCAGGATTTGCAAGGGCAAATATGAGGGGCCTTTCTGCCATTCCCTCAACCATTTCCGGAGAAACTAATCCTCCCTTTGATAGCCCTAAGAACACATCAGCATCCTTCAGAGCATCTCCAATACCACCTTCATCGATATCCCTTGCGAATTCAGATTTGTACTCATTCAACTCCCCATTCGCCATCCTCTTAGAGGTCATAATCCCCTTCGAATCAAGCATGATTAGATTCTCTGGATTGACTCCGAGTCTGACGTAATGCTTGGCACATGAGATTGCCGAAGCACCAGCTCCAAGGATTACCACTTTCACATCACCGATTTCCTTGCTGACAACTTCAAGTCCATTTAGAAGAGCGGCCCCCGAAATGATTGCAGTGCCATGCTGGTCGTCATGCATTACAGGAATATCCAACTCTTCTACCAGTCTCTTCTCGATCTCGAAGCATTCAGGGGCACTGATGTCTTCGAGATTAATCCCTCCAAAAGTCGGTGCAATAGCCTTGACCGCCTCAACGAACTGATCAACATCAGTCCTATCTACTTCGATATCGAATACGTCAATGTCTGCGAATGCCTTGAAGAGAAGCCCTTTCCCCTCCATCACAGGTTTGCTTGCTAGAGCCCCAATGTCCCCGAGGCCCAAAACGGCTGTTCCGTTGCTAATTACGGCGACTAGGTTTCCTTTGGAGGTATATCGGTATGCATCATCGGGGTTATCCTTTATTTCCTCACAAGGGTAAGCTACACCAGGAGAGTAGGCCAGAGAGAGGTCCCGTTGTGTACCATGGGGCTTGGTTGGTACTACGGTCACCTTTCCCGGAGGGTCAGAAGAGTGGTAATTCAATGCGTCCTCGCGCAGTTGCTTGTTGCTCACTGTGTCACCTCGATGCTGCCGGACCGACCATCTCCTTTGATGCTATCCTATTGCTAATTGTTGGATTATCGGCCTATATGGATGTGTTTCCCGTCTTTTGTGCATTCCTTTGATAATGTTTGAGCAAGTAATGGACGAGTACCCCTACCCTTCATAAATTGCACATTGAGGGACTTGCTTTGTTCTATGTGCGCTAGAGATATTTCTCCATCTGGCAGAGCCCAGGCAATCGGTCTTGTTGCACTAATGATTTTGCTCCCATGGGGTACCAGCCTGCCCTCTTCATTCGACCTCCAATCACTCTCAGATGACTTCGAATCAAGAGAAGAATCATCCGGCAAGTCCTGGGGGGTAAACGGTAGTAATGACACAGGATGGCTAGTCTTGGAAGCCACCGGCGCAGATGCTGCCAATGGGACACCTGCGCTGGCCGACATTTTCCTGGAATTCGCACCAGGTGCGGTCATTGACAATCTCACTCTGGAGATCTCTGTGAATGGAAGCGATGGATATTGGGCCAATCAGCCTCAGATTGCAGTAATGGATACTCAGACAAGCGTACTTGACTGGAGCGGAAGAGGAGACCTAGGGAGGCAAAACAACTTCGCCGACAACCCCCCAAGCCTAGTAGGTGGAATCTTGGACGCCTCTTTGAAGCCAAATACAATCAGTGACGCTTCATGGCAGATTCCCACAGGAATCGAAATCACAGATTTGGTAATGGAGGCCCTCCGGCCCGTCGATCCAAAACTATCATTCAGCCCTCTAGAGGTATCGATTCACGGCAGTGCATACAACCCGACCGATGGGAGGATGCATATCCTCGTCGATGACGACCTCCTACAGTTGGATGAAAACGCAAACAAACGCATTATCGACATATCCCCTGGCATCGGAGGGCGATCAATTGCCTCAGACCCTAACAGGGACCTACTCTACATAGGGGATTACAATGGCAACGTCACAGCCATGAGTCTTTCTGACTCCGAGCCCTTGGTAGACTTCCCCGTGGACACCAACTCATCTCTCTCAGATCCAATCCTGACCATGGGAGTAGACGTTTTCGGAGTTCTCTGGGCTGTTTCCGAGTGCAATATGCACTACCTCATGCCATCCAAGGGTGCTCTTTGGAAGACATTGGAGTTCTGCACATCTTCGGAGATCGAGATACCGGTCGGCATCCATATCGAGGGTAGGGAAATATTCCTAGCAACCGCGGATAATGGCCTACGTGCAATTGAATACAACGTATCGGCCTCTGACCCCACATCCCTTGTTGTTGAACGGAACGTCGTATGGGATGATTCCAACTTGCTCTCCGGGAACTCAATCGTAGACATCTCTGTTTCGGACGACATCCTTTACATTGCAACCTCTGACTCAGGAATAGACAGGTTTGACCTTTCTTCAAACTCCTGGATGCCTTCTTGGACTTCTTCGAATTGGCTTTCATCTGATAATTTAGTCGGTCTGGCATCCGCTCCCGGATGGCTCTACATCCTAGGGGAAGAGCAAGTACAACCCTACGACACAGATTTACTGCTATTCAGTTCGGACATTCAATTGCAAAGCTTAGGGCTGGACACCGCTTCAAGCATCAGTGCGTGGCCCGGCGGCCTACCAAGGGCCCCCTCAGACTCAATGGCGATAATAGGCGACTCATCCGGCACATTTGGGCGGATCCTCGAAGACAATTCGGACGGAACCTTCCACCTTGTCAGCAGCCCCTCGATCGACGACGCCGAAGTCACTGCGATCATAGATGACGGAGAAGCCGGAGAGTTCTGGATAGCCTCTGGGAGCATAATCGACATCATGGACAAGGGAGACAACCTATGGAAGGAACCCATTGACATCGGAGACAGTCTAACTTCACAGATAGAACCCGGCGACATCACATCAATTGAGCAGGACGAGGACGGTTGGGTCTGGGTTGGCACCACAAATAGTGGCGTTCACAGGTTGAGCAATGTGGATGGCTCATACTTCGAAACAATCCAGGGGCTGAACTCCAACTCGATAACCAGCATGGCATACGACTCCAACTCAGGAATCCTAGTTATCGGGCATTCGGAATCTGGAATCTCACTATACTCTACAGATTCCAACAACGTAATCGAGACTTATTCGGAATCGGAAGGATTGGACTCAGACACGACTCGAGATATCGCAACCAGATTCGGAATAGCATACATCGCCACAGAGGAGGCGGGGGTGATGAGGATCGATCTAAGCACTCCCGCAATCATAGGCTCATGGCAGTCTCTGGGTGTGGACAACCTCGACTCAACCCCCGTTGCAGTTGACGGGGAAGTCATCTATCTCGGACTTCCAGGTCTGGGGGTCCTACTCATCGACAGACTGACGAGCGATATCCTCGATCTTTGGACACCAGACGATCCAAATGGCATCCCAGATGAGGACGTCAACATCCTTTCATTGGACTTCTACGGGGGTTTACTGATCGGCTCCGAGGTACAGAACTCCGGAGCAAATGCGAATGGCGGTCTTGCCCGATGGGACGGCTCAGCATGGGACCTGCTCCCAACCAGCATTCCCGGTTGGAACAACGACCCCTTCGAGTTCTATGACGTCTCCAGCGATGCTAACGGCGTCTATGCTGGTACAAACAGGGGGGCATGCATGTGGAACTGGCCCGATCCCAGCAACCCCCAATCCCAATTCACCCTAGAGGACTGCTGGACGTCAGGAGGCGGTGGCGGTGGAGGGGGGGGACAAGGCGATGGCATGCCTTCCAGATTCGTGATTTCCGTGGAACCAATCGGCTCTGACCTCCTCTACGCGGGCACAACCGAGGGTGCAGCTGTCATCAACACATCAAATGGGACCGTCGTAGAGGTCTGGACAGCAGGAGACGACACCGAGAGAGCACGCGTAGTCAAATTCGGCGAGACACTCTACCTCGGATTTGAGAACATAGGAATCGCCCGATTCAACCTCACTTCGGGATCGTGGCTCACCCCATGGGACGGCTCTCAGGGAATCATAGGAGATGACGATGTCACCGTCATGATAGAGGGAAGGGAAGAGGGAACCATTTGGGCTGGAGGAGATTTCGGACTCACCCTGATTGATTTGGTAAACGAAACGGCCCTTATTCAATGGGACCGAGGCGCTAACCAAGACGGTCCGACCCTTCCAAACTACTCCCCTGCAGAGATCCTAATTGTTGACGAGGTCATGTATTACTCTCCTCAACGAGGGAATCCATGGAACTCGAGGGACGAGGTTGCTAGAATCAACCTCGACAACAACTCTACTCTCCAAACAATCGATGCCGGAGAACGCCTAGGTTTCAACGGAGTCATCCACGGGATGAACCAAATCGGCGATGAGGTATGGATCAGCGTCGTGGAGACATCCGGTTGGGGTGGTTCGGGTGACCCAGGAACAATACTCAGGTGGAATACGACTTCGGATGGATGGGAGGACGATCTACAGACAATCGGAGATGTTGGCAGGGTCAACGCCCAATACTTGGGTGACTGCTTTCCTCTAAACGCATCATGCGAGATGTGGGTAGCATACGGCGACAATATCCTCAGGAGATTCTCTGCCTCAAACATGACTCTTCTGGACCAGTGGAACGATGTCGACGGAAGGATCAGAGGGATGGTCGAGTATCAAGGAGAGTACCTCTTCGCCAGCATGAATGGAATCCTCCGCTGGAATCCATCAAATGAGACATGGCAATCCTCGTGGCTACCGGGAGACGGGCTTCCTTCCGATTCGGAACTAGACTTCTATTCCATGAAAGTCGTTGGAGACGACCTCTGGGCTTCATCCGGTTATGGAAACGATGGCCATGTGATGCGGCTATCCGGCAACAACAGCAACTGGACCATTTGGGACGTCGATACAAGCGATATCCCCGATGGATACGGAGCCGACATCTTGCTTTGCCAAGATATCGTCCATGTGGCCATCGGCTTCAGCGCATGGCAGTGGTGGGCAGTCGGTGGGGGAATCGCAAGATTCGATCTTGGCGACAATGATGGCGATGGAATCACCGAGGAGTGGATTACGCCTATCACCAACGACAACTCAAACATGGTGGACAAGGATGTCCGAGCGCTAGCATGCGACGAAGAGAACGAAATACTGTACGTAGGCTTCGATGCTGACAACGTCGGCATAGATCGATTCGACTATTCCGCTAACAACTTCTTGGACACGCTAACTCCAGATATGGGAGTTTCCGAGAACCCGGTCTTCCCGGGTGGTATGCTTTACGAAGAGGACCTCCTACTTGTCTCCCATTATGACGGAAACGGGGGGATTACTCGGGTAATCACCTCGGGCTCATCAGCAACCTCTGGGCAGGTCATAGGCATTGGCATGGACTCTTGCTCAATAGTGAGGGCACCTACTACCTCCAGGTCCTACGCCATTGGAAGGTCGGGGGACCTCTCTGGAATCAATAGGGTGGACAGACTCGACAGCACAGGACTAATCGAGGGTGGATTCGATGAGTTAGTCGGACTACCCTCAGGTGTCGTCCACGAGATGATTTCCAACGAGACTCACGTTTGGGTAACCGTAGGCTCATCTGAGTACTCATACCTCGCATCCACCGTACTACAGGGAGAACTTCTCGACAATGGCTCGGTGAATTGGCAGTATGGCTTCGATGCCCTCTCCGAGTCCATCAATGAGATTATGTTGGTGGAGCAGGAGATTTGGGCCACTACCGTTGGAAACGGACTATTCTCATTCAACCTCAGCCAGAGGTCCACCCAGCAGACCCCACCCGCGTTGCACAACCAGATGGACGGACTGCTCCATGACGGCGAGAACCTGTTCATAGGGCTAATGGGCTGGGCGGGAAGCTCTGCCGGGTTCCAGACATTCTACCCGGAGACCCGATCTTGGGGCCAAGGGAGCCTTTTGGCTGGGCTCCCCAGCAACATCGTGACAGACTTCGTCGAATACGGGGAGCACATCCTCGTCTCAACCCACGGCGGTATAGGGCTATGGAACCTAACGAAGTACGATTGGGACGATCCAATTACCACGGTTGATGGGCTCCCCACACCAATCTCCAACCACCTATTCGTTCCACCGGCACCAGTTCTCGGCAACGGGACCGTTCTCGTAGGTGGCCCTACGGGGATGGTCGTCCTAGACCAGAACCTCGGAATCGTCGGGACGATAGGTAGGGCAGACGGATTGGTCGGCGACTTTGTTTCTGGCATAGTGTATGCCGACTCGGTGTCCAGGACTTTCAATGACACATCCACCGGTTCAACGATCACCCTGCATCACGACTCGGCTATTTTCATCTCGCACAACGGGCAAGGAGTAACAAGACCCGGAGTCGCCGCCTGGGACGTCTCTACGGACAGCTACAACGGCACGTACAATATCGACATGATTCCCAGTAACGACGTTAGTGCCGTCGAAACAGACCTATGGGGCGTCCACATAGCAACCTCGAACCAGCCTCTAGTGCACTGGAATGGAACTTCCATGTCGATGGAGGCCGGCCAAGGGGCAATCGACCTGCAGGCTTGGCCCATCACAGACCTAGCTTCCGATGGGACCCACCTTGCTGCCATTTCCGCGAGCAAGATAAGCATCGTCAGGGCAACCGGGGACCACGATGTTGTCACGATAGGCGAGATGCCGGGTGCTTTGGCCGCTGATGCCGATCCATGGATGGGGCTAGCCGTGCTGGGGGAAGACGGACTGCACATCTTCAAGCCGATGGAGACACTGAGGGAGGTCCCCAGGGAGAATCAGAGGAGGGCATATCCACTAAACGCAATTTTCGCAGATAGAACGCAGGACATTACTGATACAACCAGGCCGGGGATGTCTACCACATTGGTCTCTCAGGATAACCCAATTACGATTCCACTCGATCAAAACCAGGAGAACTCATCCGATTTGCTTCTTTACCCCGGCTCACTTACATTCTCTTCCCCCGCTCAGGGATCGTGGGTTTGGGCCAAGTCGACCCATCTCAACTACACAGGGAGTTGGGACATAGCTGCACTAGATCCCAGAATAGAGGAGTCTTTCCAGAATGCTATCTTCAACACCCCACCAGGTTCCCTATCTTCGTCAGTGCACCTCCAAATGCAATCTCCGCAGGATGGGAGAATCAAGATTCGCGTATCCTATGACTGGGAGAGGCTAGAGGCCCCTACGGTGATGACGAGCCTATTTGACCGACCCAACGACGGCGGGGGCGTCCTCCACGCGTCCTGGCTACCAGCCCAGGACTCGGCTTGGTCAGCCTACAGGATCTACCTTTGGGACTCAACGGACAACCCGCAGTGGACACCGTCCAAGGATGACCTGCCCAACCTACCTTCTTACCAGAGAGTACCCTATTGGTCCCAGACCACCGCAGTCTTCACTACTGGAAACAGCAATGGCTCCGAGGTCCAACTCTCAGACCAGAGGCAATACAGAGCTGCAGTAGCAATCGAATACCCTGACGGTAGCCTTGGAGACCCAATCTCTTGGGAAGGGAACGCAACCCCGACCGACGAGACCCCCTCGCCCCCGGAATGGCTAGACGTACAGCCAATTTCTGGAGGGTCTCCCGGGACGGTTTCAGTCGAGTGGTCAGCCTGTCAGGAACTAGACCCGCAGTTTACTAGAATTTGGGCCGTCCAGCAGGAGATTACCAATGCCCTTGCACTGTCCGACCCAATCGACTTTGCCTTCGCAGCAGGCAACTCCTCAGTCCTCGAACTAGATGGCAACGTCCCCTACTGGTTCGCAATCGTCTGTGTAGACGAAGCCGGACAATTCGACCCATCTAACGCCACAGTGGTGGGGCCGGTAGTCACAGCAGGCGGTCTCAATGACGGCATAGCCCCCGTACCCATTACCGGTACCACGGCCAGCGACGCACCTAACGACGAGGGAGGCAGGATAATAGTAACATGGAATCCTAACCAGGAGGAGGATTGCTCATTCCACGTCATCTACATCCTCCCCGCATCTGGTTGGACGGCCCCTACATCTGTAGACGGCTGGCCTGTCGCACAGTTCGTAACCGACTGCTCCACCGATGAGGTCGTAATCGACTCAATCGGCAACTCAACACTGGAAAACGACGTAGTATACTGGATCGGGGTGGTGGCTGTTGATGACTGGGGCAATCAGAACGTCGACGACGTACTCGTGGTCGAGACAGCCAGTTACTCCGAGTTCGACTCCACTGAATTCACCCCTCCAGACATGGTCTCAGGGCTACAGGCATGGGACCATCCCGATGATGATGGCACAGCAATCGACGTAAGTTGGGACAGGACACTGGCAGAAGACTTCAGCCACTACACAGTTTGGGCTTCAGACTTCCCTCTGAACGACTTGACCGAAGTCAACTCAGCCTGCGAATCAAGCGGCGCATGCAACCTTGTCACAATCGACCAGAGGCAGATTGGCAACTCCCCGCGCCTCGAGCTAACCCTCTCTTCGGCACTTTACGGCACAGAGGCCGAAGCACTATCCCCATCTGGGATATCTCCCGACGTCCCCCTCTACGTCACCGTAACGATCCACGACTTGGCTGGGAACGTTATCCTCTCAGACTTGAGCGACAATATGGCTCTAGTCACGCCAATAGACAACAGAGGAGACCTGTTCCCTCCCGAGAGGGTCCCCTCACCGACCCTGGTTGACAGGGCACCGGACTCTGGCGATGGGGTATTCGTCTCATTCCCATCGAGTTCCGAGCCCGACATAGCAGAGTACCGGGTATTCGCAGTGGCAGGAGCACCGTTCGATAGTGCCGAGGGACTCGAACCAGTATTGGTTCTGGACCGTTCAGAGGGCGGGCAGTTCCTACTAGAAGCACTTTCTAGCGGAGAGAGCATCCAGCCCGACGTACCAATGTGGGTCGCGGTTGTTTCAGTCGATACCTCCGGTAATGCATGGCTAGACGGACTCGAGACCTCAATGATCAGTCCCGTCGATGAGAACTCGCAAGATCCCGGAATTCACCTGCCAGAGGTTTCTGAGGTCATGGCTTACTGGGATTCGACAGGATCCCGAATCGAGGTACTCTGGGCTGAATCGGAAGACCCGCAGGTGGAATCCTATACCGTTTTCGCTAGTACGATGCAGTTCTCGGATACCAGAGATGCCATCATCGTCGCTTCCTCGGTCACCTCCAACGCCTCCTTCGACTCAATCGGCCCGACACTAGTGAGTTTCTCGACACCCTACTGGCTGTCGGTCGTAGCCTTCGACGGGGAAGTCCACAGACTCTCTGTCGATTCAATCCGAGTCTATCCGCTATCAGAACTCACTCCCGGAGGATCATCCGACGGCCCGGGGGCCGATGGCGAGTCTTGGTTCGACCAGCTTGTCGATGGGGATCTAAATACAGTCATTATGTTGATTTCAGCCATCATGGTCATCCTCGGTGCCGCCCTGATAATCAGGCCTAGGGAGAAAACCGCTCCACAGCCATGGGAGATGGGCACCCAGGAGGTCGAGTTGGAGGAGGAGATGACCAGGGAGGCAATGGGCATATCCGAAGAGGACGAAATAGCCTCCAGCTCACTACTCAGGCCACAGGAGGGCGAGGAGTATCCAGAGGACGATATGCCCGAGAACCCCATTGAGGAGGATCCTGAGGAGTGGCAGGTCCCTGATGTTTCTGTGGGGGACCTCCTCGAATCGGAAACAGAGGAGATCAGCCTCGAGGGACTCAATGACCTAGCCGATGGACTCGTCGAGGAAGAATCCGAGGACATCGACGTGTCATTCCTGGACGAAGTGCTTGATGACGATTGAGCCAGCCCCGAGGACCGTAGCCTTGAAGGACAACACTCCTCTGGTCGGAACGAGAATCATGCCAGTATGCAGGATTTGCAAGCAGAACTATCCCCAGTCCCAATTCATCACCGGGAACGGGCCGAGATACCAGGTCTGCTCACGTTGCGGGGTCGAGAATGGCTTAGCAGACCCCAATGACACGCCCCAGTTCTACTCCGACGAGATTTTGAATGCCCGACTCTCTCTCTACACCAGGAGACACCTGCCATGGGCCTCCGTCCTAATTGGATGGTTCCTGTTCCTCTCAATCGGCCGAGGAATAGAGCTCTGGTCGGGCCTATTCTTCGGTGTCCTCGCGATTTCTTCCCTCATCGTCCCAGTTCTACACTTCATGGGAGCCACTAGGTTTCAGGCCGAGCTTTCGAGAATAACCCCTTGAAACCA
>CEUA01231949.1_pt1 | contig 10544 bp, 4 predicted proteins | sample 361541 | NCBI WGS metagenome assembly CEUA01 (sample SAMEA2623079, study PRJEB7988) | marine metagenome | isolation source: saline water (ENVO:00002010), including
ACAGTTGACATGGTTAAAGCTGGAATCGTAGACCCCGTCTTAGTTACAAAAACCGCTTTAAAAAATGCGGTTAGTGTGGTAAATACCATTATCTCAGCTGATTGTGTTGTTTCAAATATGAGAATAGAAAATGCAAGCAGTTAATTATTATATCGTTATAGATAAGATCAGAGAAAAGGATCGAAATATTGGTGGTTTCTTAATAAAAGAAGAAATAGACACTGATAATAAGTATTTACGAGGAAAAATTATCACTAAAGGTAATCTTGTAGAAGGTTTAAATGAAGGTGATATTGTACACTATGACAAACGAAAAGGTCACGGTATACACTGGAAAGATAAATTATACGAAGTAATAAAAGTAGGGGATGTTGTTTTAGTAGAATGAGATTACACGCATCTGATTTACGTGAAATTAAATTGCTTAAATATTACAGGCTTGTTAGAAAATGGGCCTGTAAAACTTATAATCTAAAAGACGCAGATTTAGAATTACTTATATATTTAGATTGTAAAGAGAGATTTACACGTAATGATTTTATTAATGGCGTATATACATATTCATGGGATAAAAACAGATGGGAGAGACTACGAAGAGATGGGTGGATAGAAGCATGGAGACATAGAAATAGAACAACAATTAAATTCAGCATTTTTAAGACATCATTTAAATGCTCACAATTAATCAGTAGAATATACAGGATATTGTTAGGTGAAGAAGATTTACCTACATCAGAGAGAAGTGTATTTTATAAAAACAAATCATATACCGATAAGGTTTATAACAAATCTATAGACGATATGATTAAAGATAAAGATAGATAATGAGCACAAAAAACAACAAACCTTTAGTATTAGCGCCTCAGCCAGAAACACCACAAGACGTGCAGAGTAATATACATGAAGCATTAGAACAAACTGGGATTATATATACCCCAGAGGCACTTGAGGAGGCAGCACCAGGTTTTGGTGTTTTAAATGATGTGTTAGCTTCACCTGAAAAACATGATAAAGATGTTGTCGCAGCTGCTTCTATAGGTTCCACTTTTAATCCTATAGCTGCACTTCAAAGTGTGGGTAGTGCAATAAAAGATGCACCTGGAACCGCATTTATGGGTATTGGGAAAATTCTTACCCAAACATTAAATTCATATGATAAAGAAGAACTTCAAGAAATGATACCAGAAAACGTATTATTTTTAATGAACGATTTATTTGCAGATGGTGCGAACATGCCTACATACACAGAAGAAGATGCACCCGCTTCTGTATTAGATGCAGCATCTCATGCATATTTTAATTCACAAAAAAGACAAAGAGGGGAAGGTAGTTCGGCTAAATGGAGAGATAATAAATATTCTGGGTTGGTGTATGGGGATTACGGTTACGGTAATTTAACAAGTAGTGAGGAGAAGTTTTCAAACAGAGATTATTTACTTTCAAAACTTTTAGGTAGTGCTCAAGTAATAGAAAATGAAGATGGTAGTGTAACGGTTAAAGACACATTTGATTTTAACGACAGCAAATGGGCTGAGGCTGGTTTAACTAGACTTCATTATGATAAAGATGGAAATGTTACTTCTAACGCAGAGGGAGGAACTTATGGGGAAGGTGAGAGAAAGTTAAATATATATGGGGGAAAACCAGTTTCAGAAATGACAAATACTGAGAAGTTATTTTCAGCGTGGGATGAAATTTCTGCCCTTGGAGGTATTAGAGATATCTCAAGTAATATTTATCCTGCCATGAGAACGCTAGCGTTTTACTTTGGGTCAAAGGACGACAGTGGAAGACCTATTTCCCTGACATTTAACCCACATGAAGCTATAGCAAGAGCACCAGTACAAAATTGGTATGATGACGCAGGTGGTGATATGTACTACGATAATACACCTTACGGAGAGGGTGAAGAAGAAGCGTACAAAAAGTGGATTACAGACCCAGAAACAAGGGGTAGAGTATGGGGTTCAGGCACTGTAAATTCAGTTAAATCCCACCAAAGAAATCAAAATTATAGCTTAATAAATAAAGCGAATAAAGCGTTAAGCATGTTTAAAGGAAAATAAATGCTAAAAACAAAAAATGAGTAAAATATTAGCAAAAATATTTGGTAACGCAGGTGGTAGCGTTTTAGAGAAACTATCTGGCGTTGCTGATAAATTTATAACAACCGGTGATGAGAAAAGAGAATTCCAGAAAAACATGGAGCAAATCTTCCTTGATGCTGAAGCAGCAATGCAAAAAAATGTTACCGAAAGATGGAAAGCAGATCTTGAACATGGTAATTGGTTAACAAGATCAGTACGTCCACTGGTTTTAATCTTTTTAATTATATCTACTGTAATCATGGTATTTATTGATAGTGGTTCAATAACATTTAATGTCGAGCAGAAATGGACGGATTTACTTCAGCTTGTTCTAATGACTACTATCGGAGCCTATTTCGGCGGACGAAGTGTTGAAAAGTTTAATCAATTTAAAAAGAAATAAAATGCCAAAAATTAGTAAGTTTACAATTGACGATACTATTGAAAAATCCGATAAGCTCATTGGATCAAATGCTGATGGCACAACTAAAAACTTTGAGGTAGATGATATATCAACATTCTTTAAAGAAACAAACGCTGCTGGTGTTGCAGCACAACTTACTTATAAATATGACACCTCCACAGGCCAAGCATCTGGCCATTTAGATTCCCCAAGTGTAACAAATTTAGAAACATCAAGCACGCGAACTATACGCATAAGTGTTTACACATACGGTAACACATCTGATACTAGAGCTGATTTAATTGATGCTTTATCACTAAAAGATATTATTATAGTTAACGTTGATGATCCAAATAATTTTGGTGTCTATAACGTAACTAGTATTTCAACATCTGGAGATTATAAAACGTTAACTTTATCAGTACCTATAGCTGCTAAAGGTAGTTTTACAAACACAAAAACATACGCAATCGCTGCGTACGGTGGTGGTAGTGGTGATCTCACTGCGATACAAACATCCACATCTAATCAACTAACAATCACAAACGGAAATGGTCCAATACCTTCACTAGCAGTAGTAACAGGTGCTGTTGCAGATAGTGGTACTGGTTTAGCTACAGCAGATCAAATACATACATTTGTTACAGGTGGTGGTTATGCATTAAATGGAACTTTTACGGTTGGAGTTGATGACACAGGACATGATGTTAAATTCTTTGGAGCTACTAGTGGTCAATATATGCTTTGGGATGAAAGTGATAATAAATTAATTGTAACTGGAGAAACTACAGTTGGATCTTTAAAAACTAGTGGTGTTTATTATTTTAATGGCAATAATATAACACATTTAAGTAACGCAAATCTACTCACTGGTTTTAAGTCAACCACTGGTTTTAGAGTTAGTTTTGATGGTGGATCAACTGATGCTATATTATTTGAAAATGGTTCAGTGACAGGATCGCTAATCAAAGACGAAGACAACATGTCTTCAGATTCAGCAACACATCTCGCGACACAACAATCAATAAAAGCTTATGTAGACTCACAAATACTCACAAAAGATAATACAGATGAAATAACAGAAGGTAGTAGTAATCTTTATTTTACTAACGCTAGAGCGGACGCTAGAATAACAGCAGCATTAATAGATGAAGATAATATGGCATCAAATAGTGCTACAAGATTACCTTCACAGCAATCAGTAAAAGCATATGTAGATTCACAAATAGCAACAGAAGATACTATAGCGGAATTAAATGATACAACCATAGGCACGTTAGCTAATGCACATTTATTAATATATGATAATGATAGTTCTGTTTGGGAAAATAAAGCGTTATCAGGGGATGTGCTTATTACAAAAGATGGTGTTGCAACAATTCAAGCAAATTCAGTTGCACTTACCACAGATACGACAGGTGATTATGTAGCAACAGTAACAGCAGGTACAGGTCTTACATCAAGTGGCGCTACTAGTGGAGAAGGTATAGCCCACAGTTTAAGCGTTGACGCGTCGCAAACACAAATTACAGCGGTTGGAACAATAGCAACTGGTACTTGGCAAGGTACAGCAATAGATACAGCATATTTAGATACAACATTAACATCTCAAACCTCTATTTTAAATACAAGTTTAGTCACAGGTCGTGACGCAGATAATCAGATAAAATATAGTACAGATAACCAAATTATTTTTAGAGTAGATGGTGGAGATGGTGTAATATTTAAAACATCAGGTGAAATAGAAGCAACTAGTTTAGATATATCAGGAGACGCTGACATCGATGGAACATTAGAGGCTGATGCGTATACGGTAGATGGTACAGCTTTAAATGAATACATTGCTGATACAGTTGGTGCAATGGTTGGTTCGAATACAGAAACTAATATTGCGGTAACATATGAAGATGGGGATAATACTTTAGATTTTGTTATTGGAACACTTAACCAAGATACAACAGGTACAGCTGCCATTGCAACTACAATTACTGTTGCAGATGAATCTTCTGATACCACTTGTTTTCCATTATTTGCTACTGCAGCAACTGGTAATCTAGGACCTAAATCTGGTAGTAATTTAACATTTAATTCTAGTTCAGGGTTATTAACAGCAACTAGTTTTGCAGGTGCATTAACTGGTGATGTAACAGGTAACGTAAGTGGCACAGCAGCCACGGTAACCGGTGCAGCTCAAACAAATATAACTAGTTTAGGAACGCTTACAACCTTAACAGTAGATGATATAACTATTAATGGTAGCACTATATCAGATAGTGGCGCTTTAACAATAAGTAGTGATGATACATTAACAATGCGCGTAGGAAGTGATACATCTGATTATTTCGGTGTAGAGCAGGATAGTGAATGGACAATAAAAACATATAAAACGGGAAGTAGTGCCACTGGTGTCTCATTGTACTTTTTTGGATTTGAAAAACTTAAAACAGTAACGGGTGGAGTTGAAATCACAGGTACTGCAACAGCCACAACGTTTGTTGGTAACTTAACAGGTAATGTTACTGGTAATGTGAGTGGTACAGCCGCTACAGTAACAGGAGCAGCGCAAAGCAACATAACTAGTTTAGGTACACTTACAACTTTAACTGTTGATAATGTAATTATTAACGGAAGCACGATAGGACACACGGGAGATACTGATTTAATGACAGTTGCTAGTGGTGTTTTAACTGTAGCTGGTGAAGTTGATGCAACTAGTTTAGATATTTCAGGTGACGCAGATATAGATGGAACGTTAGAAGCTGACGCGATAACTGTTGGTGGTACTGCTTTAAACACAGTTATAGCAGGCGTAACAGTTTCAAATGCTACATTAGCAGCAACCACAACAGTAACAGATTCAACCGCAAATACAAACTTCCCAGTCGTTTTCCACGACGAATCAAATGCTCTATTAGATGACACAGGAGCTTTACGATATAATCCTTCAACTGGTACATTATTAGTACCTAATTTAAGTGTATCTGGTACAACTACTCAGGTTAATACAGTTACTATGGAAGCTGCAAACGCAGTTATATTTGAAGGTGCTACGCCTGATGCACATGAAACTACATTATCAATTGTAGATCCTACTGCAGACCATACACAATATTTAATAAATCAAGGTGGTTATATACCAGTTTTAGCAGCTGCTACAACTACGGCAATAACTTCAACACCAGCAGAATTAAATCTTTTAGATACAGCAGCAGCTAACACAGTTGTAAATTCTAAAGCTGTAATATACGGATCAAGTGGAGAACTTGCAGGTACATTATCTACAGCAGCTCAAGGTAATGTTACATCATTAGGTACATTAACTACTTTAACAGTTGACAACGTTATTATAAACGGAACAACTATAGGTCACACGTCAGATACAGACTTAATGACATTAGCAAGTGGTGCATTGACTGTAGCAGGGAATGTAACAGTTGAATCAGAACATTTAATTCTTAAAGACAGTTCACCAGAATTGTATTTCCATACAACTGGTAATCACGTTAACTGGTTAATAGCAGCTCAAGAATCTACTAATGCTACTTTAGAATTTGGCGCAATTGCCGCAGCTACATCATTAGACACAGATGCTAGTAACTACACTCCGGTTTTAAAATTAGCACAAAGTGGTGCTGCAACTTTTGCAGGGGATGTTACTTTAGCTGCTACAAAAAAATTATATCTTGCTGCTGATACATATTTATTTGAACAGTCAGCAGATAGATTCCAAATTTATGTTGGTGGAGCCGAGTATTTAGATATTGATCAAGACGCGTTGTATACTACATTAGGCTCAACTGTTACTAACAACAAAACAAACCTTTTAGGTGGTGGTAGCGCAAGTGTTACCATTGGTGATGGAAGCAACAATGCTTATGTTGGTATAAATGACTCAAGTCCTTCATATGGATTAGATGTTAATGGTACCATGGGGGTTTCTGGTAACGCAACTTTTGGAGGAGACATATTAGCAAGTGCTGATTCTTCTCATGATATAGGTACTAGTTCAGTTAGATTCGCAAATGTATATGCTGATACTTTATACGGTGATGGTAGTAACTTAACAGGTGTTACAGCAGAGTGGGATGGAACTCACTCAGGTAATGCGAGTATAACAGGTAATCTTGGAATAGGTACTGGAAGTCCTACTTCACCAGCGGGTGTTACAAGATTTATTGAAGTTGAAGGAACTACAGCGGGTATTGTTTTACACGATGATGGTAATGATGCTTGGGAAATGTGGGCAAGTGGTGGAAAATTAGGTACAAGATATAATAATAGCGTTGAAGGTTGGTGGTTACTTGCAGATGGAAGCATGGGAGTCGGAACAACCGCGCCTGATATTGTGGGTTATGGTGCTAATCATAAATATTTAAGTGTTATATCTGCAACAACTAGTTCTGCTCATAGACCTACTGTATTTAACTTAGCAGGACAGAAAGAAGATGGTTCAGATGGTTATGTGTCTGATATTAATCTTTTAAACATGGCAGCTAATGGTACCACCATTAATTCTAGAGCTATAATAAGAATGTCAAGAGAAAATGCTGATAATAGCAATCAATTAGAGTTTTGGACTTCTGCAGCTGGAACCTCAACAAAAGCGTTAACATTAGATAGATCTCAAAATGCAACTTTTGCAGGGAATGTTGGCTTAACAACTAGTGGTGCCGTAGCTTCTATTGGTGGTGCTTTAACTACAGATATACTAACTATGTATTCTGCTGGCACAAAAATCGGATCATTTTGGGGTACTGGTAGTGGTGGTTATGGTAAAATGAATTTAAGAAACAATGGAACTGAAGTTATATTATTAGATGGTAATACTGGTTCCGCAACTTTTGCAGGGGATGTTACCGTAAGTGGAGGTAATTTAGGTGTTGGTATGGCAGCTAGTTCTTATGCTGTTGAAATTGAGACTTCCGGTAACAATGGTTTAAAAGTTAATGCTGGTTCTAGTGGAGCTGAAGAATCATATTTAGGTAACACAGGTGGAGAGGCATCAGTTGGAACTATCACAAATCATAACTTTAGAATAATTCAAAATGGTGGAACCGCTGTAGACTTTGATACCTCTAAAAATGCAACTTTTGCAGGACCTGTAACAATACAAACCGCAAGTACATCATCATTACATCTTGAAAATACAGGTAATGCTCAAGCAAGAATAAAATTAGATGCAGATCGATCTGGCGTAGATAATAACATAGGATATTTAGAAGGATGGTGGAATGGAACTTCTGTAGCTGAAATTCGTTTTAAAAGTGGACAAGATACTACAAATAAAGATGAAGGTTGGATTGACTTTTTAACCGCACCACCTGGAGGTACACCAGCATCTCGCGTGGTTATTAGAGAAGACGGAAAAGTTGGAATCGGAACGACGACTCCAACAGCGAGATTACACGTGAATGGTACTGGAGCAACCCACGGAGAATATCTTAGAATATCAAATGGAACCACACAAATATATGAACTACAACCGTCTATATATAATGTAACAAATAATGGGTTTGGAATTTATGATGTTACAGACAGTACTTATAGATTCGTAATTAATACATCAGGATATATTGGAGTCGGAACAACTGGCCCTAATTCTATGTTAACTTTAAATGATCCAGGTACTGATAGTGTTGTACAAGTTCGTTTTATTAATGATGCAAGAGATTATGCATTAGGTGTTCATGGTGGGGCTGCAGATAAATTTGTTTTATATGATGACACAGCAAACGAGTACCGTTGGGTTGTAGATTCTAGTGGAAATGTTGGTATCGGAACTGATAGTCCTGCTAAACCTTTACATATTTCTAGTGCAGATAATCAACCTTTACGAGTTGAATCAACAGATGCTTACTCAGGAATAGAAATAAAAGATAATGGAAGTTCTACATTGCCACCATTAATCTCAGCTTTATCAGATGATTTTATTTTTTATGGTGGACATGGTAGTTCAAGACCAGCAATTATGTTTATGGATTCTTCTACTGGAAACGTTGGAATTGAAGTAACTGACCCAGATTCTAAATTAGAAATAAAAGGTACGGGAGCAACAAGTGGATTAACTTTTAAAACAACTGATTCTTCTAGTAATGAAACGTTCTATATTATGGACGGCGGAAGAGTTGGCGTAAGATATTATCCATTAACCATTGGTGTTGCTAGTACAGCAACTGATCCTACAACCTCTGGTGATAGATTATATATAGATGGAACATCAGTTGATGTTTCGGTTGCTAGTGAAGGTTATTTAGGAATTGGTGTACATCCAACAAACTTATTACATATAAAAGGTACGGGTGACGCTATAAGAGTAGAATCAACAAATACGGGAGCGGCTGGTGCTCAAATAGATTTATTACAATTTACAGATTCACCAGCTGATGAAGATGCACATGGTATAATTAACATGGGTGGTTATTACACTGGAACAACAAGTGTTTATGGCTCATCAATAAAAAGTATATGGACTGACGTATCAGAAAGACATAGTAGAATAGAATTTCTAACCTGTGATACAACACAAAATATAGCATTATCAATAACACATGATCAATGGGCAACTTTTTATAGTAGTATTCAAATTAATGGTGGTCAAATAATAACTCCTAGTGGAGTAAATCTCGCATTAAATCCTAACACGGGTCTTGTTAGTGTTGGAGGAGCACTTACAACTACTGGCAATGTAACAATGGGTGATGCGGTTACAGATACACACACAGCAAATGGTTCATTAAAAATTCTTGGTAATGCAGCGGATACGCCTAGTGTATTAAACGTTATAAATGGTACTGATAATAATGAAGGAAATAATGCAACTGATTTCAGGTTTGTTGCAGCTAATAGAGCTATTACTACAGAAAGAGCAAATATGGAAATTTATACTAATGACGCTCAAGCAGCAGATTTAGGTGGTAGTATAGGTTTTGGTGGTAGACATACAGATTCATCAACAAATGATAGTTTATTTGCAACAATAAAAGCTGGTAAATCAAACGCTACAACAGGTAATTATTTAGGGTATTTAGAAATTGGTACATCAGACGCAGCAAGTGATATAACACGAAGATTTCATATAGATAGTACAGGAGCAACTTTTGCAGGTAATGTAACTCTTACTAATTCCAGTCCTTGGTTACGCATTGGTAATAATGCAACAGATGATGCTTATGTATATTTTGGTACAGATTCTTATGATTGGTCTATAGGAATTGATAGAGGTAATGCAAAATTCACAATTGCTAATTATAGTAACTTAACGTCAAATATAGAGTTTACAATAGATGCTTCTGGTAATGTTGCGACCACAGGGGATGTTACGTTGGCTGCAACCAAAAAATTATATTTAGATGGTAGTGATAATACTTATATATATGAAAGTAGTGATGGTGTTATAGATTTTTATGGTGATAACACACATTTAGTTTCAATGAAACAAAATGGGACACAAAGTGAAGTTGTAGTAAACGAAGGCAGTGGTGATGTTGATTTTAGAGTAGAAGCAAATACTGATACACACGCTTTCTTTGTTGATGCAGCCGCAGCTGGAAAAGTTGGAATTGGAACTGCAACCCCCACAAATGCTCTTTCAGTTGAAAAAACAGTTGCTAGTGATTGGTTAGCAGAGTTTAAACAAGGTCATTCAACAGCAGGGCAGTCTTATGGTGTACAAGTTTTTGGTGGTACTAATGCAAGTGATATGGCTTTAACTATCGGAAATCAAGCAGGCGCTTCATTGTTTGATGTTAGAGGAGATGGGTTAGCAACTTTTGCAGGGCAAGTTAAAATAAGTTTATCAAACGCTGTGACATCTCCTTCAACAGATGCTAATGCTCAATTATTAATAGATAATACACACGCTTCTGGAAGTGCAATATTAAGAATGAGAGGTGGAGATGGTGCTGCTAGAATAATGTATGGAGAAAACAATTCTACAGATAAATTATACATAACGCCAAGAAATGCTGATGATAAACATTTTACGCTAGATCAAGTTGGTAATGCAACTTTTGCAGGACAAGTTAATGTTCCAGAAAGAATACATATTGGTGGTG
>CEUA01225093.1_pt1 | contig 10535 bp, 11 predicted proteins | sample 361541 | NCBI WGS metagenome assembly CEUA01 (sample SAMEA2623079, study PRJEB7988) | marine metagenome | isolation source: saline water (ENVO:00002010), including
ATTTTGAATATTATAATAAAAGAAGATAATCTATATTTTACTTAATTATTTTTATCAATAGACAATTCGTCTTGTATTTTTTTAATAAAATTTGAGATTAAATATTTTTCTTCTTCAGTAAAATAATTTTCCTTTTCAATTGCTTTTTTCATTTCATCTTTTAATTTTTCTTTCATAATAATTCTTTGATTGTCATCTTTAAATGAGTTTAATAAATTTTCAAAATAATCTATTCTGGAACCAATTGTAATTTCAAAAAATATATAAAAAGCTACTAAAGAAATTAATAACTTATATAAAAATATTTTCATGTGTGTAATAGTCCTTTAAATATATATTTAACAAAATTGTATCCTATTTTATTTTTCTGTAAACTGTATTTATTGGCACATCGTCAACAGTAATTTCGTAATATTTTCTATATTTTTTTTTATCGATAATAAAATTTTTTTTTTGTCTGATTCGATAATTTGTTATTATAAATTCAGCATCAGATAGATTATATGTAATAGAAACTTTATTTTTATCTTCGTCTTTTAACATTAATAGACTATATTCAAGAGACGCAAAGCTCTTCGTACCTATTTTTATAGGATATTTAATATTATTGTCGATTATATAATTTATAGATTGAGTATTGCTAAGACCCCAATAATCCTTTTCAAAATTATTATTAAATTTATTCTTAAATAAAAAATTAAAATAAACGTATTGGTGGGGATGGAATTTGTAATTCCAAAAAACTAAATATGATAAGTTTAATATTATGGCTAAATATATAGCTGTCTTAAATAATCTTAATTTTAAATGTAAATTTAAATAATAAATACCAAATAGAGCTATCATTATAATAGAGGGATAAATAAAATATAATAATCTCCAGCCATCATAAGCTATCCCTTTATTTATAAACAAAAAGATGGTTAATAAAATCATTAATAAAAAATAAATATCAATCATTTCATTATCACCACGCCAAATGTCATTTGAATTATTATCAATAGCAACTAATCTAAAAATAATTCTTCTAATTAAAAAAAATAAACCAAATAAAAAAAATAAAATTACAATTATCGGACTAGTAATACCAATCCATACAATTGGATAATGCCAAGGAGCATTTTTAGAAAGAATAAACTCGCCCATATACAGAGAAGTCATTGAAAAATCAGCAGATAAAAGTTGGGAAATACCAAACAAAAAATTGTTTATTGGATCATTCCAAATATACGGCCAAAATACTATGATAAAAATAAACGTTATTGGAAAAAAATAAACAATAAACTTTAAATTTTTTTTTAAAAGTTCATTACCCCTTAAAGATTTTAAAAGTAAAATGAAAAGAATGATGAAAATAGATATTACGCTCATTATTCTGGTATCAAATGCTAACGCTGAACTTAAAGAGAATGCAAAGGTATTTTTGAAATTAGGATTTTTAATAAAATTCATTCCAAAATAAATATTGATAATTGTTAAAGAAAGAAAAACAATATCTTTTTGATTATAAAAACTTTCTGCAAAAAAACGTGGTGAGAGAAATAAAAATAATACACCAATTAAAGCATAAATGTGTGACTTATACCTATTGTCGATTATCTTATAAAAAAAGCATAATCCTATAAAAAAAAATAAAAAATTTAGTAAATGCCTAAATTGATATATATCTTTACTATTTTTAATATTTAGTTTTTCTATAAAGAATTCAGCAATTATATCAAAAAAAACTGGTTGAACAGAAGGAGTGCCAAATATTGCACCGCCTAAATTTAAATTTTCTTTTATTAACTTTTCAGAGTTTTTTGTTTCAAGAGAATTTGGTCCGCTTAAAAAAGATTTAGCATAATTGTAATAGAATGATCCATTTTCTCTATGAAACTGTTCATCTGTAGAAATTCCATAATCTTTAAATGAAAAAATTCCAAATAAAAAAATTAATGAAAAAAGTAAAAAAGCTAAAAAGTTTTTCTTTGATAGCAGATTAATTTGCATTAGACTTATATAGTTTACCTTCCTATTTTTTAATTTTAAAATTTTATTTAAAAATAAAGCATTAGCTCTACACTATCCTTGCTAAATTTATCATTTACTATTTTTCCGCCAACGGATTTAAAAAAATTAAGTGATTTAATATTTTTGTTTTTAATAATAACTCGCATATCTTTAATTCCATCATTTTTACACTTAATAATAACATTATCAATTAAAAGATGTGACGCTTGCGTGTCTTTGCTTAAATCTTTTTCGTTTGAATCAAATTTATTTCTTTTTGCAATCTCCCTGTAATGTTCTGTCAAAACTCCGATCGATAACAATTCACTTTCAGAATTAGTTAATTTTTTAGAAAACTTTCTTTTGATACTTTCTTTAATAATTTTAATTAATAATATTATAATTTTAGGTTTTGAGAATATCTTTTTAATAAAAAAAGTTAAGAATTTTAAAAAATATTTTTTAAAACCAATAGACATAAAAGAAAATGGAAATTTTGTGTAAACAACAAATCCAACATATTTATTGTTACTAAGACATAATATACAATTAATAATTTCGCTTTTGACTAATAGTTTATAATAATAATCTACTAAGAATTCGTTACCCAGCATTGATAAATAGCTATCCGGAAGAAGTTTTGTATGTAAATTAGTGACGGCTTTTCTATGTTCAATATTATTATAATCTAGATGAGTTATTATTAATCCATTGTTTGACATATGTGTCTCAAAAAAAATAATAGTTTAGCTTTTAAAATTTTTAGTCCGTTTTTACAAACAAGGTATCAACTACTTTTAAGTTTGAAAAAATACTTACAGACCACATTTTTTTTTGTTTAATTAATTTAAAGTTATATTTGTCTTCAAGCAAATTTTTTACCTGGGCAAATTTTTCTTCAAATTTACTTTTAGTATCATTTACTTCAACTAAAGCTATTTTTACCTGATTTAAAATTTCATCACCACCTTGCAAAACTTCTAGTTCAGTTCCATCTACATCAATTTTTAAAATATCTATATATTTAATTTTATTTTCTTCACAAAATTTGTCTAGTGTAATTGAATTTACTTCATGCTCAGAATAAGTTTTCCAAAATTTAAGTGTAATAATTTTTCTAGTAAGATTCCACCAGAAGTCATTTTTTCCGTTAGGACTAAGTGAAGACCCTCCGCCGGGAAAGAAGTTATTTAAGTAATAAATTCTTTTCTTATCTGACTTTGAAAGAGCTAGTTTATAATGGTTAAAATCATTAATTTTTAAGTTTGGATTTGGATCAAATAAAAAGAATGATCCATCAGGAAATTTTTTTTTTATTTTTCTAGAAAAATTACCAATAAAGCAACCTATGTCAAAAACTACAATAGGTGATTTGGACTCTTGTTTTGTATAATACAAAATATCGTTTGTAAAATCGTGCCATATATATCTGTCCATAAATTCGTAAAGCATAAAATCAAATTTATTTTTAAATTAACCTTTCAAAACTATGGAATTAAATAGCAAATTTGCCAAATTCTATAGTAAGTGCTATTAATCAATTTATATGACAAAGACAAAGTCGGCAAATAATAAATCTGAATTGTTTGATAAAATTTCATCTGTATATAAAGAAGTTTATAGCAGTCAAAACAAAGGAAAGTCTGCGCCAGAAATTAAAAATGAAACTATTCTTCTTGACTCCGGTTTAGACTCGCTTGGGCATGCTATTTTAATTACGCGACTTGAAGAGGCTTTAGGTTATGATCCGTTTACTATTTCATCAGAAGCATACTATCCAAGAACTTTTGGTGAATTGGTAGAATTTTATCGGTCAAATAATCCAACATGATATTAAAAGATAGATTAAAAAAAATTCCAAATAATTCTACTTTACTAATATCAAATAGCAAAAAAATATCACGTAACGAAATACTGAATAAATATAAAATTGATTTAAGTAAAATTTCGGGTGCTCGAATTTTAATTTGCAAATCTAATATTAGCGAAACTTTACCAATAATATCTGCAATTGATGGATTGGTAGATTCGTTTGCCCTAATATCTACAGCAAACTCAATTGAACTTATATCTTCATTAGCAAGAAGTGGAAATTTTGAAGCAATTTTGTGTGATGACAATTTAAACCTAGATAAAGTAAAAAATTTACCACCAATATTTCATGACCTAGAAACTCTTATTAATACTTTTAGATCAAGAAAACCTCCTAAAGAAACACGTTGGATATTAACAACATCCGGAACTACAGGAAAACCAAAATTGGTAAGTCATAGTTTATCAAGCTTAACTCGTACTACTAAAACAGATCTAAAGCGTGGAACTAATTTTTATTGGGGAATGCTTTATGATTATACAAGATTTGCAGGTTTACAAGTATTGTTACAATCAATTATTTCTGGTTCTGTATTAATTGAACCTATTTTTGAATATTCATTAGAGAAAAAAATTAAAAATTTTATTAATCATAACTGCACCCATTTAAGTGCTACTCCAACTCTTTGGAGAAAAATACTGATGACTCCAAATTCCAGCCAAATTAATTTGTTGCAAGCTACATTAGGTGGAGAAATTGCTGACGATAGAATTCTTTCTGCTGTTTCTAAACATTTTCCAAATGCACGTATTGCCCATATTTTTGCTTCTACGGAAGCTGGAGTTGGTTTTTCAGTTATTGATAAAAAAGCTGGATTTCCAAAAAATTATTTAAAAAACCCTCCGCTTGGCATTAATATAAAAATTGAAAATAATAGACTTTATGTACGCAATAAAGAAGTTATTAATAAATACTTTGGATCTGAAACTGCATTTGCTTCAAATGACGGTTGGATTGATACTGGTGATTCAGTAGAAATTAAAAATGATAGAGTTTTATTTAGAGGACGAGAAGATGGAGTAATCAATGTTGGTGGGGACAAAGTTTATCCTGAGGAAGTTGAAAATATTCTTTTAAAACATCCATTGGTATCTGCGGCTCGTGTATATGCTAAATCTAATCCCATTACTGGTTCTTTAGTGGCGGCAGACGTAACTTTGACGGACCAAAAAACAGATGAAGGTAAAGCAAAAAAACTTTTGCAGGAATATAGCATTGAGATGCTTGATCGACATAAATCATTAGCATCAATTAAAATTGTATCCGGGTTCAACTTGAATTCGTCTGGGAAAATTGTTAGGGAGGTGTAATGAAAACAGTTGTGCTTACTGGCCCTGCTCGAGGAATTGGTTTAGGAATATCTAAAAAATTAGTTAGCGAAGGTTATTGTGTTGTAGGTGTGGGAAGAAAATTAACACCTGATTTTGAAAAACTTATTAAAGGTAAATTTTCTGGTAAAGCTGAATTTATTAAATATGATTTAGAAAAATTGGAAAGAATTCCAGATCTTATTAATGAAATTACAAAAAAATACAAAAGTATTTATGGCTTGGTAAATAATGCAGGAATTGCTTTTGATGGAGTTCTTGCAACTATGCATGCAACAGAAATTTCTAAAACTTTACGCATTAATCTTGAGTCAGCTATTGTATTAACAAAATACGCATCTCGCTCTATGTTAATAAATTCAGTCGGAAGAATCGTTAATATATCTTCTATTATTGCTACAACAGGATTTAATGGTCTTTCAGTCTATGCAGCTTCAAAAGCTGGAATTGAAGGCTTCACACGATCACTTTCCCGAGAATTAGGTCGATCAAATATTACTGTGAACTGTGTTGCCCCTGGGTATATAGAAACAGATATGACTTCAGGAATGAAAGGAGATAAAATTGACACAATAAAAAGAAGATCTCCACTAGGCTTGGCTCATGTAGAAGATGTTGCTGGAGCTGTATCTTATTTATTATCTAAAGAAACTGAAAGAATTACTGGAACAATAATAACAGTTGATGGTGGAAGCACAGCATAAATAAATTTTTATGTGTTTGTTACTGTAAATTTGGAAAAATCATGAAAATACGTGCAGCAAAATTTGATGATTTAATAAAAATCAAAGAACTTTGTGTTAGAAATAATTTGCAAGTAGAAAAAATTAATAAGGAAGTTTGGAAAAATTTTCCTAATTTTAGTGAATTTGAAAATGTCCCTATAGGTTGGGTGATGGAAAATAATGATGGAAATATCGTGGGAGTAATTTTAAATTTATTTATGAATTACAGACTTAATGACAAAACTTATAAAGCTTCAGTGGTAAGTACCTGGGCAGTAGATGATAATTATAGAAAAGATAGTATGAATTTAATTTTTAAATGGATTTATCAAAAAAATGTTGATTTGTTAGTTGATAACAGACGTACTGAAAGAAGTGCAAAAATATTAAAGTCATTTAAATTTAAGAATGTTCCAACAAAGGATTATGAAAAAATTATTTATTGGGTGCTTGACTACCCTAATTTTATTAAATCTGTTATTAAAAAAAAACTTAAAATTCAAATCGGTCCAATAAGTATAATTCTGGCAGCAATTCTTAAATCTTATGATTTCATAATGAAACGAAATAAGAATTTTTATTTAAATAAAAAAACCTTTGAAGTTAAGTCTTTTGATAAAAAATTTGATTTTTTTTGGGATAAATTGCCAAAAAATAATAAATTTATGTCTGAGCGTAACAGCGCATCCTTAGAATGGCATTTTGCTCGTGGAATTAAAGAAAAAAGAATTTCCGTTCTTACTTTATCTAGTGAAAATAATTTGATTGGTTATATTATTCTTATGAGGTCCGATAATAAGGAAATAGGTTTAAAACGAATAAAGATTGTTGATATTCAAAGTTTATCTAATAGTGAAGAAGATACGAAGAACTTAATTGCTAATGCAGTTTTATATGCTCGAGAAGAAGGTGTTCATATTTTGGAGTTAATGGGATTCGGAAAAAGTATTAAAGAACAGGCTTTAAAAACGAATCCTTACATAAGATCGCTTTCGAATTCGCCTTTTTTTTATAAAATAATGAGCAATGAATTAAAAAATGCATTTACAGACAATATAGAATGGGATGCCTGTCTATTTGACGGAGATGGTAGTTTAGATGCTATTGATTAACTATCCTTATATTGTAAAATAAGCTTAATATGGCAACAGTAAATTTACAAAAAACTTCTGCTTCAAAACCCAAATCTATTAACTATGAAATAATAGGCGGTAGAAAGAATGTTATAAGAAAAGAAAACAAAATTTTTAAAACTCCAAGCAGAGCTCAGATTGGCCATCAAACATCAATACTTCCTAGTTTGGATGACCTTCCATTGATTGATCGTTCTTTAATAGATTATACAAAATATCATAAATATGTTGGCCATGCTGGCAGAAAATATTCTATGGCTATGCAAGCAACAAGAGGTTGTCCTTATAAATGTTTTTATTGCGATATTTATAAAACAACAATTAATCATTACCGTAGATCTGTGGATAGTATAGTTGAAGAAGTTAAAATACTTTATGATATGGGTATCAGAAGAATTGAATTTATTGATGATATTTTTAACGTAAACGTAAAACACTGTGCCTCTTTTTTTAATAGCGTAAAGAAGGCTGGTATGGATATAGAGTTTATGTTTCCTAATGGATTAAAAGGTGATCTTTTTACAAAAGAATTGTTAGATATTATGATTGATGGAGGTTTAGGTGGAATGAATCTTTCTCTTGAGCATGCATCCCCTCGCATGCAAAAAGTTATGAGAAAGAATCTTGATGTTGAAAAATTTCGTGAAAATATCCAATATGTTGCTACAAATTATCCATCTGTTGTTGTTGGTCTATATACTATGCACGGCTTTCCTACAGAGACTGAAGACGAAGCTCACGAAACGTTAAATTTTATAAAAAGTATCAAATGGGTTCATTTTCCTTATATGTTTAATGTCCGAGTTTTTCCGGGCACGGAAATAGAACATTTTGCTTTGGAACAAGGAATATCAAAAAAAGTAATAGAAGACTCTCAAGATATGTCTTATGCCGAAGGTTCACCTACAATTGCTTTTAGTAAGGAATTTACAACAATGATCAGAGCAAGATTTATAAAAGAATATATGCTTAATAAAGAAAGACTCTTAAAAGTTTTGCCCCACCAAATGAAGAGGTTTACTGAGGATGAGTTAGATCAAAAATATAAAGCTTATTTTCCTTCAACAATTAATTCATTAAATGATTTATTAAATGTTGTTGGCATAAAAAGAGCTGAATTAGAAGTTAAAGAATGTCTTGATGAAAAAAAGATTGAAATACCAAATCTAAAGAGCAAAATAGAAAAACATTTTCCACCTAAAAAAAAAGATAAAGATTCACTAAAATTTTTACTAATTGATTTGTCTACATACTATATGAAAGATTGGGACAACAGAGAGTACAACGTCATTGAGCCTCCGCTTGGACTTATGGCGCTCATGAGCTACATCAATAAACAAGATATAGCAAATAAAATTGATAATAAAATGATAAAATCGTTTATTGATTTTAATAGTAACGATGAATTAGTTGAATTAATTAAAGATTATAATCCAGATGTAATTGGAGTTAGAGCAATGACATTTTATAGAAATTTTTTTCATGATGCCATAAATCATATAAGAAAAAAGGGTATATCAACTCCAATTATAGTTGGAGGACCTTATCCGACAGCTTCATATACGGAAGTTTTAAAAGATAAAAATATTGATGTAGTTGTAATAGCCGAAGGTGAAATTACGATAACCGACATTCTTAAAAGAACATTAAATAATAATAAACGTTTTCCAAATAAGGAAGAACTTAAAGATGTGCCAGGAATTGCATTTTTAAGAAACTAATAAAATTTTTCTAATAAATATTTATTGTTTCATTCTTTTTTCTAAACTAATTTTCTTAGTTAAACTAACATTTTTATCATAAAGTAATTTAAATTTTATTTTACTGTTAATTTTAATACTAACTTTTTTAATATTTCTTATCTCAACATTATCTGCTACAGCGCTTACTGATCTTTTTTCTATATTTAGATTCTTGATTTTTATTAAAGAAGCGGAAGGAAGAACTTTACCCTTCCATCTTCTTGGTCTAAATGGACTTATTGGTGTAACTGCAATCTTTTTAGAATTTAATGAAAGTATTGGACCTCCTACAGACAAATTGTACGCAGTGCTACCTGCCGGTGTTGAAACCAAAACTCCATCACAAAATAACTTTTTTATCAAAATCTTTTTACCATATTCAATTTGTAACAAGGAAGTTTGTTTAGTTTGCCTTAATAAAGATACTTCGTTTATAGCAATAGCTTTACATATTTTACCATCTTTCGTTAAAGCCTTCATTTCTAAAGGAGAAATTACAATAGGTTTTGTTTTATTAATAATATTATGAATTTTTAAATTTTTATATTTGTTCATTAGAAAACCGTATGTACCTCTGTTTATGCCATAAAAAGCTTTATTATATTTTTGATACTTTTTTAAAGTTTGAAGCATGAATCCATCACCACCCAAAACTATAATAACTTCTGATAAATTGGGTGAATAATTTTTATATTTTTTTAGTAAAATTTTTTTTATTTTTATATTTTTTGTTAAATTGTCAAAGACAAAATGATATTTTTTCATAATTAAAATATTTTTATTTTTCCAAATCGAACCATTCAGAATATTTTTCTACATTATCCTTTAAAAATACCGGCATTGTATTTACAGGTACAGTCTTTAATTTAAATTCTTTTGAATATTTATAATCTTCTGATCTAGCTTTATGATCATAATCAATACTTTTTCTTTCTACTAAACCTTTTATATATTCAAAATTCTTTCCTGTCTTTTTAAATTCTGCATGCTGTTCTCCGTTAAGAAGTTTTATTTGAATATCTTTAGGAGTTTTTACTTGCGAAAAATGCCAGCCACCATCATTTATAATTTTAACATTGCTATATTTTGTTTTTGAAAAAATATTGTCTATTCTATAAATTGGATATTTTTTCGATTTAACGTCTCTTAACCAGCTAAAAGTTTTCAAGTTCTTTTTCCTACATCCTTTTGTGCCGTACCAATTTAGTCTATCAAAAAAAAGATTGAATTTATAATAATATAATTTTTGCTTAAAAATTATTATTTTGTTTTTAATATTTTTTAAATCAATGTTTGAAAGATTTGGAATTTCGTCATTGTCACTATATAATATATAATCTTCGTCACTTGCTTCACCCAACCCTTCAATTAATTTATCTCTTTGATGATTAATTCTCTTTATGCTGTTTGTTCTCATATTTGTTTCCTCTTCGATATGAGAATTATCTTTAGTAGTGTAAATTAGATTTTCAGGCTCATTTTCAATTTTTATGTAGATTATTTTTTTTTTAAATTGTGAAAATTTATTAATATTAAAATTTAATTTCTTTTTCTCGCCGCTATGTGAATATGTTGCCTCGGCTACAACAAATTTATCAACATATTTATTCAATATGTTAAATCTTACCTCCAGCATTAAATCTTCTTTGTAATATGTTGTGCAATCAAAAACTTTCATTTTTTTTATACTATATTAAAAATTGTTTTTTTTATGGTGCCCTCGGCCAGACTCGAACTGGCAC
>CEUA01189248.1_pt1 | contig 10526 bp, 9 predicted proteins | sample 361541 | NCBI WGS metagenome assembly CEUA01 (sample SAMEA2623079, study PRJEB7988) | marine metagenome | isolation source: saline water (ENVO:00002010), including
AAGAAATCAGAAGACAAAAAATACGATTCCTCTAATATTCAAGTTTTAAAAGGCCTTGAGGCCGTTAAGAAAAGGCCTGGTATGTACATAGGAGATACAGATGATGGTTCTGGGCTTCATCATATGATTTTTGAGGTGGTGGATAACTGCATAGATGAGGCAATGGCAGGCCACTGCTCTAAGATAGACATTATAATTAACAAAGATGAGTCAATCACCGTTAAAGATAATGGAAGGGGAATACCTGTAGACACCCATAAGGGTGAGGGGGTCCCAGCTGCTGAGTTGATCATGACAACGCTCCATTCAGGCGGAAAGTTTGATGATAATTCATATAAAGTATCAGGAGGACTTCATGGCGTTGGCGTTTCTGTAGTAAACGCCCTTTCTAAGGAGTTAACTTTAACTATATGCAGAGACGGCGGCATGTATCAACAAAAATATAGCGAAGGGTTGGCTAAAACTAAGCTTAAAAAGATCAAAGCATCCAAGGAGACCGGAACAGAGATCACTTTTAGTGCATCTGATAAAATATTCACCTCAATTAACTTTGAAGCTGACCGAGTAAATAAAAGGATCCAAGAGCTTTCTTTCCTAAATGCAGGTGTCAGCATTGAGGTAACAGACGCCAGAACAGGTAAATCAAAAAAATTTAAGAATGAAGGCGGCGTATCAAGCTATGTTGATTATCTTAGAGGAAGGAAGCACGCTTTATGCCAAACAGTTCAGTGTGAAGGAGGTCAAGAAGGTGTAACGGTTGAAGTTGCAATGCAGTGGAACGATTCATATAACGAAAGCGTCTTATGTTATACAAACAACATTCCTCAAAAAGATGGGGGAACCCACCTATCCGGCTTTAGATCAAGCTTAACTAGAGTTTTAAAGGCATTTGTTAAAAAAGAAGAGTTAAACAAAAACTCCCCTGTAGAATTACTTGGCGAAGATGTTAGAGAGGGTTTAATTGCTGTCATATCAGTTAAAGTACCAGATCCAAAGTTCTCATCTCAAACAAAGGAAAAGCTGGTATCGTCAGAAGTGGAGGGGATAGTTAGCTCCGTTTTAAACAAAGGGCTTAATGAATTTTTGTTAGAAAACCCAAAAGAAGCCCTAGCAATATTGTCTAAAGTTTCTGAAGCAGCCCTTGCAAGAGAAGCAGCAAGAAAAGCCAGGGAAATGACAAGAAGGAAGGGGGTTTTAGAATTAGCTGGGCTTCCTGGTAAGTTGGCAGACTGTCAAGAAAAAGACCCCGCTCTATCTGAAATATATTTGGTAGAGGGTGATTCTGCGGGCGGATCTGCAAAACAAGGGCGTAACAGAAAATATCAGGCCATATTGCCATTGAAAGGAAAAATTCTAAACGTTCAAAAGGCCAGAATTGATAAAGTGCTTTCATCTGCTGAAATAGGAACGCTTGTTAAGGCAATGGGCTGTGGTATCGGAACGGAAGACTTTGATATAGAAAAACTCAGATACCATAGAATTATAATTATGACAGATGCGGATGTAGATGGATCCCACATTAGAACACTCCTTTTAACTTTCTTCTACCAACAATATTTTGATATTTTAGAAAGAGGGCATGTATATATCGCTATGCCACCTTTATATAAAATTAGCAAAGGAAAGTCCTTTGTATATGCTTCAGATGAAGGCGAGAAAGACAAAGCCATTAAAGAGTTTTCTAAATCAGGATCTAAAGGAATTGATGTCCAAAGGTATAAAGGTTTGGGAGAAATGAACCCAGACCAACTTTGGGAAACAACCATGGACCCTGATAACAGAAGAATGATGAGAGTAGATATAAAAGATGCCCAAGATGCAACTGATATTTTTGAAACTTTAATGGGTGATGATGTTGAGCCCAGGAGAGAGTTTATAGAGACGAACGCACTCTTAGTATCAAATTTAGATATCTAGTTAATTTCGTAATAAGCTTTTTCAATCCAGGAGCGAGCCTCTTCTGTTAACTTCTTTGGATCAGAGCCAATGATAGGCTTGCCAACCATTACATTTATATCACCACTATTTTTTTTAAAAGATTTATTTACCCAATATTTTCCGGAGTTATGACAAATAGGAATAATCGGGACCCCTTCATTAGATGCCAAAACACCACAACTATTTCCAAATTTTCCTATACCGTCTCCTGGGTTATTCCTTGTGCCCTCTGGAAAAACTAATACAGAATATCCCTCTCTAATTCTTTGACCCCCAACATTTACAACCTTTTTTAGGCTTTCAATTTTTAATTTTCTGTTTATTGAAATTGGTTTAAGTCTTGAGATTGCCCAACCAAAAAAGGGGATGATAAGAATTTCTTTCTTCATTATGCTGCTGGTAGGCAGAAATAATGTTTGAAGAAAAAAAGACTCCCATGGGCTTTGGTGATTAGCGGCCATAACGAATGGAGAATCGGGGATATTATCTATCCCCTTAATATTCCAGCCTATGCCACAGAATACTTTTAAGGCCTTTAAAACAAACAAGATCCAAATTTTTCCAATATATTGAACTGATTGAATGGAAAGAAAAAACGAACAAACAATAATAGTTATGGAGACGCAAATGAGGCTTGATATAAATACCAAATAAAATATAACAATACTAATTATTTAAACTTATTAAATATAGACTTTTGTCTACTTTAATATTAAGCCCTCCAAATATTTTGAGAGTTTTGATATCTCAATTCTTGTTTGGCGCATTGTTTCTCTGTCACGAATTGTTACAGAATTGTCTTCAAGCGTATCAAAATCAACCGTGATACATAGCGGGGTCCCGATTTCATCATGGCGTCTATAACTTTTTCCAATATTTCCTGAATTTTCAAACAAAATCCTGCCCAATCTTAGCTTCTGGAGATCTTTTTTTATGTTTGATGCAATTTCAACCAAACCATCATGATTCTTTTTGAGCGGTATAACCGCAGCTTTGATTGGTGAAAGGTGAGGTTTTAGATTTAAGACGGTTCTTGTTTTGCCATCATCTAGTTCTTCAACTTTATATGCTTCATTTAACACAGCAAGAACGCCTCTATCGACCCCAGCTGAAGGCTCAATTACATAAGGAATAGTCCATTTTTTTGTTTCTTGATTTTGCATTGCCAGTCTTGCGTTTGATTCATTGTTTTCTAAAACACTAGATTGGATATCCAACTCAGCTTGATTCTTACTGTGCGACCCCAAATCAAAATCTGTTCGGTTAGCGATCCCCTCTAATTCTTCAAGCCCATGAGGAAACTTATACATAATATCAACCGTAGCTTTTGAATAATGAGCAAGCTCATCTTCAGGAACATGGTAGAGCTCAAGACTATTTCTGTTTATGCCTTGCTCATCCCACCAATTTAACCTTGCCTCAACCCAAGATTCATGCCATTGTTCATCCGTTCCGGGGGCGACAAAAAACTCAAGCTCCATTTGCTCAAACTCTCTTACTCGAAATACAAAATTTCTAGGAGTAATTTCATTTCTAAAAGCTTTACCAATTTGTGCAATTCCAAATGGAAGCTGCTTTGATGTTGAATCTACAACATTCTTAAAGTTTGTAAAAATATGTTGAGCTGTTTCTGGTCTAAGATAGGCAAATGAATCTTTATCTTCAACCGGCCCTACTGCAGTTTTAAACATAAGATTAAAAGGCCTCGGATCTGTTAGTTTTTTTGATCCGCAAGATGGGCATTTGTCTGATTTTAATTGGTCAGCACGCCACCTAGACTTACAATCTTTACAATCTACAAGAGGGTCAGTAAAAGTATCTTCGTGGCCCGAAAATTTTAAAACATTGGGCTTTGTTAATATTGAAGCATCCAACCCCTCAACATCATCTCTATCAAAAACCATTTCTCTCCACCAAGACTGTTTCAAGTTATTTTTTAGCTCAACGCCTAACGGCCCATAATCATATAGACCTTGTAACCCCCCGTAAATTTCATTGGATTGAAATATAAACCCTCTTCTTTTGCATAGAGCCACCAGTTCTTCCATTGTTTTTGCTGTCAAAATAACCTTTTATATTTCATGTGTGAGAAGACTATATTATGCAGCTATTTTAATTATATCTGTAGAGTTTTTGTGCAACTCTCGATAGATAAACCTATAAAATTGGTAATTAAAGGGCGATAATTAGAAAAAAACTTTAAATGAAAATTATTTTTTATATTATTACTATTTTTCCATTGAAACTTGCATTTCTTATTTGGGATTATGCTTTTAAGGGTCTGCCTATAAGCCTTTTAAGATTTTTATCTCCATTTAAAGTGACCAAGAAAAACCTATCTATTGCCTTTCCTGATCTTGCTGATCATGAACTAGATTTGCTTACAAAAGAAAGTTACAAAGAAACATTAAAAAGCTTTTATGAAACTTTATACACCTGGTCTCGCTCAAGCCAAAAAATAATTTATCAAACAAAAAAAATTAACAATAGGTTTTTATTCAACAACCCCGAACAGAATAATGGCCTAATAATTTTTGCTCTTCACAACAGAAGTATAGATTTTTTGTTGAGATGGATTAGCTCTCAAAGATCGAATACATCCCTTTATAAAAAAATTAAATCAAAGCCAATCAACAAATTTGTAAAAAAATTTAGAGAAGAAGGAGATTGTAAAATGGTCGAAACAGGAATAGGGGGGGTAAAAACTATTCTTAAATCTTTAGAAAACAATCAAATGATTTGTATGGCGTCTGACCAAGTTCCGGCTGATGGGCTGGGAACCTACTCAACATTTTTTGGTAAAGAGTGTTATTCATTTTCACTAGCTCCTAAGCTTGCAAGAAAATCCAACAAACAAATTCTAATGTCATATTTATCCTATAAAAAAGATATTGGCCATATTATCAATTTTAAAAAACCCAAGAAGGAGATTTATACTATTAACGGTGTTGATGTTATGAATGCAGAAATGGAGCATGAGATTAAAAAATCTCCCACAGAGTATTCTTGGGAATATAAAAAATTTAGAAAGCTCTCACAAGAGCCAAAAGATATTTATAAAACTTAGCGACGCCAAAAAGCAGGCGTAAATAATACAAGTAGCGTGAAGATTTCCAGTCTTCCTAAAATCATGGCAAAGCACAAAATAATTTTTCCAAACCCACTTACATTTGTATAGTTGTCGGCTACATCACCCAGCCCAGGACCCAAATTATTTAAGCATGCACCCACAGCAGAAAATGCAGTCTCAAAGCTTAGCCCTGTTCCAAGCATTGCCATCAGCAAAAACATAAATATAAATACATAGATAGAAAAAAAACCCCATACTTTTTCAGCAATTTTTGCATCAATTACCTTGGTACCAATCTTGGAAGTAAGAACGGCATTTGGATGAATGGTTTTTAATATTTCCTTATATGCTTGATTAATCATTATTAACACTCTCCAAGCTTTAATTCCCCCGCCAACAGACTGAGAGCAAGCTCCCATAAATGCACCAACCAGCAAAAGATATGGCAAAAAACCAGGCCAAAGCGAAAAGTTCTCTGTAGTAAAACCTGACGTTGTAACTATAGAAACCGTATGGAAAATTGTCGAACCAAAAGCAGAAAAAATATCCGCATATGAGTTACTTATAATATGAACGATCAAAGATACTATAATTATCAAGAGCACGACAGATAAGAAAAATCTAAACTCTGAATCATAAAAATATTTTAGTGGTTTCCCACCAAATATTGCTGCGTAGTGAACAGCAAATGAGGCAGCAGAAAGCAACATAAAAATAATGCAAACAGACTCAATTAGTGCGCTATTAAAAAATCCAATACTTTGATCGTGGGTTGAAAATCCTCCCCCAGCAACAGTGCTTAAACTGTGAGCAACGGAGTCAAATAAAGTCATCCCCGAAAGTAGATATAGAGTTGCGCACAAAACTGTTAGACCAACATATATTTTCCACAAAGCTTTTGCGCTGTCTGTTATCTTTGGAGTTAGTTTTTGATTACCATGACTCCCAGGGAGCTCCATTTTGTATAGCTGACCTCCACCAATTCCTAAAGCCGGCATTACTGCTACCGCTAAAACTATTAACCCCATTCCACCTATCCACTGAAGGAGCTGTCGATATAAAAGAATTGATTTTGGGAGACTGTCTAGACCAACAATTGTAGTGGCTCCAGTGGTTGTTATTCCTGAAACGGACTCGAAAATAGCATCGCTTATTCCAAGACCCATAAAAAAGTAAAATGGAATTGATCCAGCGCAAGCAAGAACAACCCAGAATAAAGTAGTAATAATGAAGCCGTCTGAAATGTTAAGAGATAAATTTTTCTGACGAGTGGTTGCCCATATGCCCCCACCCAAAATAGAGAAAAATATGAAAGAGTATAAAAATACATCACTACCAGATTCGTTATATATAAAAGCAAGCACCAAGGGCGGTATAAATGAAAGACTAAATATTCCCAGCAGAATACCCAACAAATTAAAAATTGATTTGTAATTCATTAGTCTGTTAGAAAAAGATTTTCTATTTTTTCTTTATCTGTTTTCCCAAGAATAAAAACTATAATCCTGTCGTGAGGATTGAGAAGCAAATCTTTTGAATGCATAAAAACCTCTTCCCCTCTTATCACTGCTGCAATAACACAATTTTCTGGAAGGGGAAGTTCAGAGATGGGCTTATCAAAAAATCCTTCGGTAAATTTGTTTTTATGAATTATCCCTTCAATTGCCTCTGCCCCGCTTTGCATTTTAAAAATTACCTCTTGAGGAATATCACCTTTTGCAAGATGTTGCAAAACCATAGAGACAGTTAGTCTCTGAGGTGAGAGGGCTATGTCAACAAAATTTTTGGGGAGTATATTTATATAAGTGTAATTGTTCACAATAATAATAGTTTTTTTAGCCCCAAGTTTTTTAGCAAGAAACGCTGACATGATATTAGTTTCATCGTCATTCGTTAAGGCACAAAAAATGTCTATATTTTCTATGTTTTCACTTTTTAGGAGCTCTTCATCGGATCCAGCTCCTTTTAGAACAATTGTTCTGTTTAATTCCCTAGAAAGCACCTCACACCTATCCTTGTCTGGATCTATTATCTTAATTTTATAGTCATCATCTAGAGTTTTTGCCAATGCAAACCCTATCTTTCCACCGCCTATGATCATTATTCTTGATGAAGAAGCATCTTGCAGCCTCATTTCTTGGACTATGCCATCAATATCGTTTTCTGCAGCCAAAAAGTATATTTCATCATTTTCTTTAATGATTGTTTTGCCATCAGGTATTAAGGGCTTTCCTTTTCTATATATTGCAGGAACGTAAGTATCTGTATCTGGCATATCACTTTTTATACTTTTAAGCTCCCTGTTAACCAGCATGCCATCTTTTCTAGCCTTCACTGAAACAACCTTCAAGGACCCATTTGCAAATGATTCAATTTGCTCTGCGCCAGGATGTTTTATTAAATCAACAAGGTGCTCTGTAACTTCATTTTCTGGGCCAATTGCAATATCAATATTATCTTCTCCAAACGCCTCTAAAGACTCAAGGTAAGATGAATCAGAAAGCCTGCAAATCGTTTTTTTAACATTAAATTTAGATTTTGCGATTTGGCAGGAAGTAATATTACATTCATCGCTATTAGTTACAGCTAATAAAACAGTGTCTTGATCTGCCCCAGCCTTTTCTAGGGTTCTTGGATGAGAAGCATGACCAATTTCTGTAGCTAAATCATAGTCTTCTTGAAGCCTTAAAAGCTTATCTTTATTTAAGTCGACTATGCTAACTTCATATTCTTGCTTTGATAGTGTGGAGGCAAGGCTGCTTCCCACCCTTCCAGCGCCAAGTATTAAAATTTTCATTGTTATAAATTAAACCTCTTTTTGGTGAATTGGAAGAATTGAAGAAACTAAATTATTCCTCAAAAAATTTTGTATATGAATTCGCTGCATCTGATGCTGGGATAATGCGCTTTCCGGGGAACTGTAAGTGAGTAATAACTATCAGAGAGTCGCTTGTTTTTGTTACTAATCCATCGGGCGTGAATCTAAAACCACTTACCGCAAGACCCTCATTATTACCCTTGCATTCCTCCAATCCATGGATTTTAATTGCCACATTATTTTTTTCAAAATATAGCCCAGGCCACCCAATAAACGCCTTAAACTTTTGAAATATTTCCTTGGTACTTTCTTTGCGTAAATCTATTTTGCCAGATAATTTGTCTATCTTTGAGCAATAGCTCGCTTGATTATTATTTTGATTAATGGGAGTTAGCTTCCTATTAAAAATATTATTGAGATCATTGCCAAGGTTCTTGATGCATATAGAGATAAGTCTTTTTTCAAGATCTATTTTGTTATCTGATTCCAAGATCTCAATTTCATGAAAGCAGTAAACTGGACCTTCATCCATTCCCGTGGACATTCTCATAATTGATATTCCAGTTTTATCATCATCATTCAATATTGATGATTGTATCGGAGACGCCCCCCTGTATTTAGGCAAAAGAGAGAAGTGGATATTTACTGCCGCAATATTTGGTGCGTCCAACAACCAGCTAGGTAGTATTTTTCCGTAGGCTGAAACAACCAAGAAATCAAATTCCAGGGCCTCGATTTCTTTTTTAAATAAATCATCAAGCTCGCTAGGTTTAAAGGCAGGAATGCCAAGCTTTAATGCTTCCTTTGAAACTGGCGATGCTTCCTTGCCCTTGCCTCTGTTGGATCTTTTATCAGGCTGGCTGATTACTCCCACAATATTAAATTGTTCTTTAAACAGGGAGTTCAGTATTTTCGCAGATGCTTCAGGGGATCCAGCAAATAAAACTTTCATTATTATATAAGTTCTTCTAAATTCTTTAAAATTCGTCTATTTTGAGGCTTTTTTCCTAATTCTGTCTCTTTTTAGTGGAGATATATAATCAACCATAAGTTTTCCCTCTAAATGATCGATCTCATGTTGAATGCATATGGTTAACAATCCAGATGGCTCAGCCTCATGAGAAACGCCTTTTAGATCCTGCCATGTTAAATAGATACTATCAGGCCTTGTTATTTCTTCAGTTATGCCGGGAACAGACAGACACCCCTCTGTAAAGGAAAGAAGACTTTTGTCATTTAAAATTTTAAACTCAGGGTTTATGAATATTTTTGGGTCATTTCTTTCTTCTGATAGGTCCATAACTATAATTCTTTCGTGAATATTGACTTGAGTTGCTGCCAGACCTATTCCATCCTCAGCATACATAGTTTCAAGCATGTTAGAAGCAATATTTTCTAGACTTTTGTCGAATTTAGTTACTGGAACAGCAACTTTTCTTAATCTTGGGTCAGGAAATGTCAAAACTTTTAATATAGGCATATACACATTATATGTTCATTCTTTATAATCAACATCTTTATTTATAGTAAAGGAGCTATTTTATGTCCGATAATATCTCAGTTTCAATATTTATGGGTTCAAAGTCTGATTTACCCATTGTTCAGGCTGCATCAGATACTTTAGGTGAATTTAATATACCTCATCGTATGTTTATACTTTCTGCACACAGAACTCCTGAAGAGGTTGTAAAGAAGGTTAAGGAATCGGAACAAGCTGGCGCGAAAGTATTTATAGCGGCCGCTGGTATGGCAGCACATCTTGCGGGAGCAATTGCTGCGCAAACAACAAAACCAGTATTGGGAATTCCCCTTGGAGGAGGAGATTTAGATGGAATGGATTCTTTGCTTGCTACTGTTCAAATGCCCAAGGGAGTTCCTGTCGCAACTTTTGCAATTGGAAAGTCTGGAGCCATTAATGCTGCTTTGTGCGCAGTTCAAATGCTAGGAACCACAGATAAAAAAATTGCTGACATGCTTGTTGAGTATAAGGCGCAAATGCACAGTGATGTTTTGGCTGCAAATGAGTCTATTCAGTAAATTAATTTGAAAGAATTTTCATGTCCTGTTGAAGCATCGAATTGGCTCAAAGAAGGTAAAATTTTAATCCACCCCACAGAGGGGGTTTGGGGTCTTGGTTGTGACGCAGCGAACGTAAATACATGTAAAAAAATATCTCTTCTCAAAAAAAGATCTAATAATAAAAATTTCATTTTATTGGCCCCATCAATCTCTTTTGCTAAAGATTGTTCCGTAGAATTGAGCCCATCACAGATTGAGTATTTAGAGTCCATATGGCCAGGCCATGTCACTGTAATCTTGCAAGCAAATAATTCTATTGATTCTTCATTAAAAGCTACAGATAATAGTATCGGTATAAGAGTAAGCGGTCACTTACCTATAATAGATTTGCTGAATTCATTCAACAGTTTAATGGTTTCTACGTCAGCAAATATAAGTAAGTTCCCAACCCCTGATTCACTTGCAGAAGTAAAAAAAATATTCAATGATCCTGACGTAGCAGTGTATGCTCATGATAATGGAAATGCCTTAAAACCATCTTCAATAATTGACTTAAAAAGCATGGAATATATTCGTGAATAAGCTGAATAAAAATAACCTTGCCTTGATTGAGTCAAGGTTCAAATCTATTCAAAGAAATATAGATAAAAAGCTAAATTCCTTTAATAAACAATCCTCCGA
>CEUA01060557.1_pt1 | contig 10519 bp, 29 predicted proteins | sample 361541 | NCBI WGS metagenome assembly CEUA01 (sample SAMEA2623079, study PRJEB7988) | marine metagenome | isolation source: saline water (ENVO:00002010), including
CTACATATCCAGTTCCAACAGCAACTGTTGATTTATCAGAAGTTCTTGCTAAACTAGACGATCTTAGTACTAAAGTAGAACATTTACTTGAACATGCTCATACACCTTTGAGTGGTTTTATTCATTTAAACCCACCAACTAAGACAGGTGCAGGGACAACCGAATAAGTATAAACACGCCTTTAAGAATTGTTTAGATATCGCTGAATTTGAGGGTTTCCTGACTAAATAATGGTAGAATCGAAAGGAAACAAGATGCACTGAAAATCCATCTAAATTATGGTTTCAATTGTTCTTTATGGAGGGCCCCAGTATGCGTAACCTAATGTCACATAATCAAATGGCAGAATGGATACACCACGAAGATAGTCTGGACACACTAAGTTTTAGTGATTCCGATCAACGTATGGATGAATATTTCGACTGTCTCATAGATTGTGATGACAATGCAAACCAATCGTGTCGAAGAGTGTGTAGCGATATCTTACGATAACAATTTAATAGTAAACCCGTCTGTTTAAAAAATAGAACCCCGACCAAAAATCGGGGTTTTTTATTGACAAAACAGTCAAAATACAGTATAATCGAGCCCTAATTAAAAGTATCATGCCTTTTCTAATAATACCTGCCGCTCTGGCAGTCTATTCTGCATGGGTTATAATTAAGTATGACCCTAACTCTCGTTTTAACCTATGACGGAAGACGAAAAAGCTCAGATGTTCTTGGATGAAGTTCAAGAACAGGCAGGACTACCAAAGATTAAATTGAGTCCTACTGGGAGTTGTTACAACTATAACCGACTTAAAAAAGAAGGTTTAGTTGATCCATCAGAAGATGATGACGAAACTGAAGCATATGATAAGATTCCTCCTAGATATTGAGTAATCTAACTAAATATAGATTATGACCCCAAATATACATGACATACCTGGCATAGGAGGATTCTACACTAAGAAAGAAGTAGATGAAATGATTGCTGCTGCCCTTGATGAAGCAAGAAGAATAGATGAAGCATCTATGGCAGAACATAATTTTAAAGCAACGATTATTAGTATGATCCTTGGTTTTACATGTCTTGCTTTATTTCTTGATGGAACTTTGAGATTATTGGGTATAATCCCACCGTTCATGGATATTGATATAAGTATTATTGATAAGGTTGCTGATAAAGTTGAGAATGAGATTATGCCATTAGTAAATCAAGCAAAAGGATACATACCAAGAATATGATTTTTCTATCAAACCCCTCAGTTTATACACTACCTAGTACATGGGAGAAACAACCCTTGATTGAGCCAGGTCTTGCTATTCCAATATTCATAGGAGCAATTGTTATTGGATTATTAGGTTATGGTATATACATGACCTTTGGTGCAGGTAAGGAAGGACTTAGAGATGAGATCGATGAACATTCTAAGATGCATGAACTTGGAATTGCTCATGGACATGAAGGTAGGAGAGCATCCATAAAACACAGTCATGATTGACACTTCATGGGAATCAATACGATTGTTTCTTATTATAGTGTTGGGTGTTGTTTGGTTTTATCTTTTGAATGTAGAACTTAGGAGTGGAGACGATTAATGGCAATATTTTTTATAATTACTTGGTTTGTTTTATTGTTCTATGCTGTTAGACTAATATCACAAGGATGGTCTGCTGCAGCTGATTTATCTAAACCAGTTATAGAGGAAAAGAAAAGGACGGTTCAAAGACCAATGCATCCAGAAATGGCAGAAGTTAAGACTGGTGATGAACTTTTAGTGGTTAATTTTAATAAACAACCTGAACCCCAAGACCCATTATATAAGTCCTTACAGGATCGTATGGATACTGGTCAGGTAGAAGATCCTTGGGATGAAGAAGAAGATGATGATGATGGGGATATAGTAATCGGAAGAAGATAAATATTTCTATGAAAGATATTTTCCAATTTCTGTACGAAGCACGTTCTAAAGAGGACGCTGAAGTTATGCGTCAGAAAAAGGATAATCCTGATGAATGGGTTGTAAGAAATAAGGGATATGGACATCATGCACTCAATAGAAAATCTTCTTTAAAAGGACAAGCAAAAAGAAGAGGGAGTGTGATGAAAGGCCTCACTCAACAGGAACTTGAAGATCATGGAAAAAGAAATCTTCAACCTGATTATAAAAAAACTGCTAAAGCAGCATTGAGAATTGAGAGAGGAAGGAAGAAAGCACAGAGAGATGAAGCTCAAAAGAAATCAAAGGAAACTGGACAACAGTATGATGTAGATCATATTAGCGGACAGAAAAATAGAAAGAAACATAAAGATAGATGGCACAAGTTTCATCCAGGCGATGCATCTGATAATCGAAGAGTTATTTCACAGGCAGATAACCTAGTAAAGAACTCTAAAGATCCTGATGATGGTATTAAGACTATTACAAGGTCAAAAGCAATTAGAATGGCTTTAGATAGAGCCAGACACGAGGCACAAGTAAAAGCTAAGAAAAAGTGATTAAGACTATAGGTGATGATTGTTTAAGGGTGATGTCTGAAGAAGTTAGTATAATTGATGATACTATTCATCAGTTATATGATCAGATGTCTGATGCCATGTATAAATACGAGGGCATTGGTTTAGCCGCACCACAGATAGGTATTAACAAACGTGTTATTACTATTGACGAAGACGGAAAAGCGTATATGATGATAAATCCAAGGATAACTTGGAAGAGTAAGGAGGAGTGTCTATTTGATGAAGCTTGTTTAAGTGTTCCTGATGAACATGGAGAAGTTTCAAGACCTAAAGAGATCAAAGTTAAATTTCAAGATAAATCAGGAAAGTATAAAGCATGGAAACTTACTGATTTACCTGCAAGGGTTGTTCAACATGAGATTGATCATTTAGATGGTATCCTATTTGTAGATTATTTGGAGGAAAATGAACACAGTAACTAAATTTCATTTGGATGAAGCGCAGAAGCATTTACGCAAAGCACTTGGTTATTCATCCGATGAAGAAAATTCACAAGAATTACAAAAGATGACAGACATCCTTAGCACCTTGGAAGGGTGGAAGGGTGACAAACCTGTTAAACATGTATTAAACAATTCAGGATTAAGATGGGATAATGAATATCATTTTTTCCCCTCTTTACAATCAGAAGATTCTGATGTACAATAATATTATTACTCCTTAAGGATATGGCAGTAGTTGATTTTGCAAAACAATTAAAAGAGGGTACTAAAACTTCACATACAGCGGCCGAAAACACTAAATTTGTTAAGGGTTTTCTTAAAGGTTGTGTTGATAAGGATAGTTACGGTCAATTAATTGCTAATTTTTATTTCATATATCATGCTTTAGAATCTGAAGTAGATAGATTGAAAGAAGAAGACCAAGTAATATCACAGATTGCATTTGACGATCTAAAACGTCATGATGCACTTGCAGAAGACTGTAAGTATTACTGGGGCGATACTTGGCAAGATAAGATACGTCCGACTGTAGAAACACAGAAGTATGTTGATCGTATTAGAGAAGTAGCTCATAAAGATCCATATCTTCTTGTAGGACACCATTATACGAGGTATCTTGGAGATTTATCTGGAGGACAGATTCTTAAGGGAATCGCAGAAAGAGCTTTGAATATTCAAGTTGGTGATGGTGGATTGGATTTCTATGAATTTCCAACTATCTCTGATAAGAAAGAATTTAAAACAAAATATCGTGCGACATTGGATTCTTTGCCTATTGATGAATCACAGGCAAATGCTATTGTTGCCGAGGCAAACTATGCATTTCGTTTGAACATGTTTATGTTCGATGAGATACAAGGTAATGCAGGTAAATCGTTCTTACAATTATTGAATAGTTATTTTCAGGACTTTGTTCGGGAGATGACAGTTTCGGCTAGATATAGATGACTTTTTTATTGATTCTAATTAGTAACTTGATACTATATGCAGTATTGAGAATACATCTAGTTAAGAAGTTTCGTAATACTTATTCAATCTATCTTAAGGATAGTGAGGGTAATAGACAAACCCTATCAGATACTATTGCATACATACTGGAACAGAGAGATATTCTTGATCAGAAAGTAATGTATGTTGCTGGTGAGATGGAAAAGCAGTGGCTTGAAATCGAAAAGGTCAAGATGGTAACTGGTACAGACAAATTCGATACTTAATATGAACGATAGATTATCCCTAGATGATAACGAGTCATTTGAAGAGAAAAGAGATCGTGCAAAATCTCTATTCTTAGAATCTCTTTATAAAGCAGATCATGACCTTAGAGGATGTGCTCATAACCAAAAATGTTTCCATGAACTGATGCAGATCAGAGAAGAAATCATTGAACATGTTCGGGGCATGAAATGACCCTATTAGAGAGACAACTCCTAGTAGTTCAGAAACTCAGATCTTCCATGCCTGATGTTGATCGTACGTATTTCTACTTAAGTGAATCGCTAAATATAAAAGCACACTTGAGGAATACGAAGGAACAATTTAATGTTAGAGGAAGCTCGGAGAAAGGATTTGAGGAAAACCGCAAAAAGATTAATTAAGATTGCAAAAAAACACCCAGAATGGTATACTGATTCTGAGGTTAGATACGCTAAGATGATAAAGCGTGAAAACAAAAAACCCAAGAAAACTAACGATGAAAATCTTCCTTGATACTGCCGACTTTGACCTGATTAATGAAAGGGTACAGACAGGTCTTATAGACGGTGTGACAACAAACCCAACACTTATACTAAAAAGTGGCGGAGACCCAATAGAGACGATTAAGAAGATCTCTGGAGAGTTTCCTTATTTCGAGTCCATCTCTGCTGAGGTAGTTGCAGATAATGCTCCAGAGATGATTGAACAAGCACAAGCATTCAAAGATCTTAAGAATGTTACTATTAAAGTTCCATTGACAACTGAAGGATTAAAGGCATGTAAAATTCTTACATCTGATGGATTCACGGTTAATGTAACATTATGTTTCTCAGTTGCACAGGCAGTTCTTGCTGCAAAAGCAAATGCCACTTATATTTCACCATTTGTGGGTCGGGTTGATGATAATTCCTTTGATGGTGTAGGGTTGGTTAAGGACATTTCCTCTCTATATAAAGAACACCTATCAAGGACACAAGTTCTTGCAGCATCTCTCAGGAATGTAACTGATGTTGCTAAGTGTTTCTCTGTGGGAGCAGATGTAGTAACAATGCCTCCTACAATTTTCGATAAGATGTATAATCACATCTTAACCGATAAGGGACTTGAATTGTTCCAAAACGATTGGAATTCTATTAATACAAAATAATGGCATTATCGACACAAGTAGAAGAGGGATTACGAGCTGCTGAAAAGGAACTTCGTGAGACTCTCGCTTTTGCTGCTAGAGCAGAAAAACCTTATATTGTTAGAGAGATTGGAGGTATGATTTCTCATATCGATAATTTACTCTCAACAGACAATCTGTTTGACAGAATGGATAAAGTCATTAATGATCTCGAAAAGGAGAGAGATGACTGATTGGAGGTACAATGATGAACGTATGAAAATACGTCAAGAATCTTTTTTAGCCCTTAAAAATTACAATGATTTAGATCATGTCAGGTTCCTCTATGAATTTTGCCACCTCTGGGTATCGCAGGGGAAACAGGACACAATCGGAATCGAAGACAGTTTTCTTAGATTCTGCGAAAACTCGAAAAATCCGTGAGGATTCCATAGTACGAGTTCCCGATGCTCTAAGTTGCGGTAATGCACTAGAAGGTCGGGTTCTTTTTATAGGTGACCGCACAAGTCGTGCCTTAAACGGAACAAAACATGCGACCTATCTTACTGTTTGTATCAACGAAAACTCCCTTACAGGCCTTTTAGTATTTGAAAACGAGTGGCCCACTTTAGAAGTCGTTAAGTATTAAAATTATGTTTACAATATACGGAAAAGAAGGATGCAGCGTCTGTAACAAACTTATAATGGTTATGGATATGATTGGGAAGGATTATGAGTATAAACTTCTTGGTGTGGATTACACTGAAGAAGATTTTGAAACTAAATTTCCTAATAAAAATATGTTCCCCCAAGTAGAATTGGACGGTGAATATATTGGAGATTGTAAAAAGACTATTAATTATTTAAAAGAACATAGGGTCATTTGATATGACACTTGGAGACATCGACATAAATAAGGGCGTTGAACTTTTACTAAAAGGAGAACCCAAGAAACCAGAACCCAAAAAGACTTTTGAGTTAAGATTTGAAGTCCTGAACAGGGAAGTCAATCTTTCTCTAGACATTAAAAAGAAGACATAACCACGGAGAGGAGCTATGGAAGCTACAGCACTTGTTATAATGACTTTATTGTGCGTGACATTTTTGATGATTGGTGGTATAATAGGCTGGTTAGCACAACAAAATAAATTACTCTATTCTCATCAATATGAACAGGTTGCATATGCACATCCAGAAATGTTTGATGAACATGGTAATTTGATCCCAGATGAGATTTTAGCACTTCGATTTGAAAACAATTATGACGACAGCGAAGAAGACACCGACGAAGAGGAGTAAAACTACAGCTACTCGTAAAAGGGCTACTACAAAGAAGCCCACAGCTACACGCAAACCAAGAACAGTGGCAGTTAAAAAACGGGAACTGCCACCCAACCCCTTGGTTAATGAGATCCTAGAAGCAATTGATTCTGAAAGGGTTCGTACTAAAAAGGTAGATCTAATTAAGACTCATTGTAACAATGATGGCATGAAAATGCTTTTCATTTGGAATTTTGACGAAAGTGTCATATCCATGCTTCCAGAAGGACCTGTTCCTTATCAACCAGTTGATGGTGATCAACAGGCAGATCCAGAAAAGGGAATGCCTCAGAGGACTACTATTCGTAATGGTGGAAGACAATTCTATCGTTTTGTCAAAGGTGGTGATGATTCTCTGAATAAGATAAAGAGAGAAAGTATGTTTATTAATTTACTTGAAACTCTTCATCAAGAAGAAGCAGAAATTCTTATATTAGTTAAGGATAAACAACTAGGTTCAAAGTACGGTGTTACTAAAGAACTAGTTGCAGAAGCTTTTCCAGAGATTACTTGGGGGAACAGAAGTTGAAGATAATTCACGAAAATTGTGATCCTAAACTAGCACAGGATAAGAAACTTCCTTATACAGCTTATCTTGTTGAATATCGTAATGAGGATAAAACTTGTTACGATATTGCTTTAGGTGATAGTACGGTTGAGATGTTTGACTATTATTATGATAAGTACAAAAATGTCGTAGGATGGAAACAATCTGATGGTCAGGTTAATCCCAAATTGTGGAGAGAGACTATGATTAAGCCAGAACCCAAAGCACCCGAAAGAAAGACTAGAAAAAGAAAACCAAAGGATGGGGAGGAGAAAAAATAATGGGACAAAAGACTATTGTATATCGTATCCGTCAGGATGGTGTAGTTGAGGAAAGAGTAGAAGGAGCGTCTGGCCAAGAATGTGAAGAGCTCACTAAGAACATAGAAAATAAGTTAGGAGATGTTTCTTTTAGACAACATCAACCACAGTATTATCAAACAGTTACCACAGAAGAAAATGTCACACTTAAGCACCATCAGGACTAAGATTAAAGATAAGGATGCTTTGTTGCAAGCTCTTCAAGTACTCAATTATGAGGTTGAAGTTGATAAGACTATGGTAAATCCTGCTAATCATCAACATGAAGAATTGACTGTTCATGTTACAGCTGGAAAGGATATTGGATTTAGATTGAATCCAGCAACAGAGACGTATGAATTGGTAACAGATCTTCAGACATGGAATCAACCTATTCCTGTTGAGAGGTTCCTTGATAAATTGTCACAACAATATGCAAGGACTATATTACATGCAGCTGTTAAGGAGGAAGGATTCCAAATTGCAGAAGAATGGGAGATGGATGATAATTCCATCGAACTTACAGTTACGAGGTGGGATTAATGGATGAAGTAAGACAAGATCATGTTGGCCAACAAGGTAAGGTTGATATCAATGCCGAAGAATATAAGAAGGTAATGAAGAAGTATAAGAAGATTAAGAAATATATGAAGTCCTCGATATTTGCCGTGAAAACAATGGATGAGACCGAAACTTTGGTATCTGGTCTATTGAAAGAGGCAGGTGACATCCAAGATGAAGTATGAACTAATTGATAATTTTCTGTCAGAAGAACAATTCCGACCAATCTACGATGCCTTTATGGGTATGGAGATATTTTGGCATTGTTACGATGGTATAGTAATGCCTGGTGATGGAAAGATTCAATTTGTTCATCCTTTATATTCGGATTTTCAACCACAGAGTCCATATTGGATGAAGTTACAACCTATATTTGATAAACTGGAACCAGTTTCATTTGTTAGGAGTAAAGCTAATCTAAATATGAAAACACCTGTTCACGATGAACATTCCTTTCACAGTGATGTTGACGATTGTATAACTTCCATTTACTATATTAATAGTAATAATGGATATACTGAATTTGAGGATGGCACTAAAATAGAGAGTGTTGAAAACCGTATGCTTGTTTTTAATTCAAATTCTAAGCATAGAGGGGTAACCTCTACTGATACCTTGAAAAGGGTGTTAATTAACTTTAACTACTTCATATAATATGGAAAAGGAAAAACTTAAAGCCGTTGTTAAAAACTTGAAATCTCTGGTAAATGTGTTAGAATCGGAAGTCTATTCTGATATAGATGCATACACCACTAAGATTACTGATCATTTAAAGGAACCACATTATGGAAACAGTGAAGACGACGACGGATACACCGACTAACTGTATGGCGAAAAATGTATCTTTAGTATCAGTTACCCCTGATGCGGAAAAACTGATGGCTTATATTGCCCGAGTTTCTAATCCGTCCAATCAGGATAACGATAAGTTTGCTGGTTTGCTCAGATATTGTATCAAGCATAATCATTGGTCAGTTTTTGAACAGTCCTCTATGACACTGGAGATCGAGACTACTCGTGCTATTGCTGCACAGATATTACGTCACAGGTCTTTTACTTTCCAAGAATTCTCTCAGAGATATGCTAGTACAAGTGAGTTAAAAGAGATTGAACTACCAGAACTCAGGAGACAGGATTTAAAGAATCGTCAAAACTCGACAGACGATTTGGATCCTGACGATGTAGAGAAATTAAATAGACAGATGAATACTCTGTTTAGTTCTGCAACTAATCTGTATCATCAGATGTTGGAATTGGGTGTTGCTAAAGAATGTGCTAGAATGGTATTACCACTCTGCACTCCTACTAAGATCTATATGACTGGATCTTGTCGTTCTTGGATACACTATATAAATTTACGTTCTGCACATGGAACACAGAAGGAACATATGCAGATTGCAGAAGCATGTAGAGATGTTTTTGTTGAAACATTCCCAATAGTGTCGGAAGCTTTGGAATGGATTACCACTGAAGAGGAACAAGATTAATGGCTACTTATCCTGTAAAAAATACGGAAACTGGGGAGACAAAAGAAGTTATTATGAGTATTCATGATTGGGATAAGTGGAAAGAGGAGAACCCCCTTTGGATTCGTGATTTCTCTGATCCTAGTACATGTCCAGGCGTTGGAGAAGTTGGTGAGTGGAGGGATAAACTTCACAATAAGAATCCTGGCTGGTCTGAGGTCTTGAAGAAAGCAGAGAAGTCTGCTGGTATTCAAGGAAGACTTGCAGGTCGTGGTATTAATACGAGGAACGGATAGTATGGCAAGAAGGAAAAGAGCATCAAGTAACTCTGATCCTATTGGAGTGGGAATGACTGCGAAACAAATGCGTCGCAAGAAACCTATTAATGATGGTATGTTGGTTCCTGTAGAACCAATTACTGATAATCAGAAGATTTTATTTGATTATTATGCCAAAGGTAAGAATCTTTTTGCCTATGGAGCTGCTGGAACTGGTAAGACATTTATCAGTCTATATCTGGCCCTTAAGGACGTTCTAAATGAAACTACGCCTTACGAAAAAATTTATATTGTTAGGTCTCTTGTTAGTACCCGTGAAATTGGCTTTCTTCCTGGCGATCATGAAGACAAGTCCTCACTTTATCAGATACCTTACAAAAACATGGTGAAGTACATGTTTGAGATGCCTACAGATGCAGACTTCGAGATGCTCTATGGGAATCTTAAAACACAGGAGACTATTTCCTTTTGGAGTACTTCATTTATTAGAGGAACAACACTTGATAATTGCATTGTCTTAGTTGATGAAATGCAAAACTTGAACTTTCACGAGTTAGATAGTATAATAACAAGAGTAGGAGATAATTGTAAAATAGTATTTTGCGGTGACTCTACTCAAACGGATCTTACGAAATCCAATGAGAAGAATGGCATATTAGACTTTAAACGTATCATTGAAATTATGGAAGATGATTTTGGTGTTGTTGAATTTGGTCTTGATGATATTGTTCGATCTGGTTTAGTGAGAAACTACTTGGTTACTAAACTCGCTCTTTCTTTATGACGTTTGTTCATTTAAAT
>CEUA01107144.1_pt1 | contig 10513 bp, 8 predicted proteins | sample 361541 | NCBI WGS metagenome assembly CEUA01 (sample SAMEA2623079, study PRJEB7988) | marine metagenome | isolation source: saline water (ENVO:00002010), including
CAAATTCTCCGAGTAAAACACCTTTGAAAATCTAGTTTTGACCTCGTTACCTATCTCAACAGTAGTTTGTAAGATTGCATCACCCTCCTTGAATTGTTTTGAATACCAAACTGGACCGGGAAAATATTGCCCCTGCTTAATTGTTTTCTTCTCTCGATTAAAAATCTGAAGGTATGCTTTCTGAATTGGTGAATCCATTACCCAAATTATCTCATTTGGTTTAAAAAACAAACTGACCGGACGCCATTTTTGAGAGCCATCTCCATACCAATTAAGCTTCATAAAACTTGAATCATGAGATTCAATTACATAACATTCTCCATCAAAATCACCTGTTACTATCCATAGTGATTCATTAAACTTATCGGCATAAATACCATGAATATGCTTAATTTTTTGCTCTACAAGCTCCTTTGCAATTGAAAAACTTCTCCCATCATCATTGGAAGTCCAAATTGGTACCGGTTCTCTATTAGGATTATGTCCATACTCTCCAAAACATATTGTTTTTGAGGTAACAGCTATTCCACCATGAAGAACATTTCTACATTGTTTTAAATTATTAATATAAATAAGTTCTTCATTATTTAAATCAAAAAAATAGATTTTCCACTGAAACAAAACAACAATTCCATCTCGGTTCCAATTGAAAACTGCATTAGATTTATCATAGCGAAGAAATCGTCTAAAAATTCGAAACTTCATTAGAAATCTACTCTGACCAGGTATGGAAAATAAACACTCCTTGCCATTAACTTTAATATAAAAATTATTTCCAGTGCTCTTGATTTCATCACCTGAATTTTCATCATAATGATGAATAATCTCATAATTAATCAATTCGTTTATTTTCAATTTCATTATCTTGAATTATGTATCTATGCAACTGTAAAAAAATTTAAAAAGCTTTGGACATTTCTTTTAAAATTATCAACTGGATATCTTCTTGTAAGGTATGCAGACCCAACAAGAGCATTATTCCAGTGATAAAAACCAGTCAATAATCCAAACATCAAACGATAATCAGTGATAACTTCAGAGTACTCTTTAAAGGTGATTCCTTCATCTATTTTCATAGGTGATAATACTCCTTTTTTACAATCAAATTGGAACCTATGCAAAATTTTATCTTTTGAAGTTATAGAAAAAATAAAATGATATGGCTCATTTATTTCTGATTTATTTTGAGCATTAACGGATGCAACTTTCATTAACCTCATAAAGTTAATCTTTTCTGGCTCCATCATAAAATGAGTTTCATAATCCATTTTAGCTGAACTGATTTCCTTTATTCGGTTATTGATTTCAGATTCAGAATATTTACAGGTTCGCAAATTAAAAGTTTTTCCTGACACAAGATCAATTGACCCGCCAGAATTAAATATGATTGCTTTTGGATCAAAAGCACTAACCTCATAAGCATCAGAAACGCCTCTATATTTATTTAGCTTAGAGTTACTGCCACCTAACAGATATTCGCCTGCAAATGGAAGATGATATTTAGCATTAAAAAATCTTATGTAATCCTTATATTGCTCAAATGCTTTTTGCTTTTTTTCATTCGCTTTACTTATAAGGATCTCTTTTTCGTTTTTTATATCAAAATATGTTTGAGGATATGGGCCAGCACCAGTATAACCAACAGCAATTAAATCTAGTTTGCTAGTAAAATTTTGAATAATATCATTAAGTTTTTGCACATGTGGCTGATTAAAAAGACAATCGTTCAAATTTAGAATTGTCTTTTTGCAATTTGCATCATGAACTACAAGAGCTGAGTCAATATCAGAGATGCTACCCATGTCATTCTCTTCGATAAAAATGCTTGTTGTACCTACATGCAGTTCTCTGGTAGGAATCAAATCCAAGCCATCTTCTTTGCCCTTAAGAAATAAATAATTTTTTTGAAAATCTGGAATTAGTATTGGCTTAGGTCCAAATTTTTTAAAAATTTTATGGATAAATTCAGGATCATAATGATCAGGGTGGATATGGGACACATATATGTAATCAGGTTCATTGATAAAATCAAAAGGATCTATATGAGGAAATGAAAACCATGCCCCATCATAGATACCTTGAGTAAACCAAGGATCAGTTAATATACAAATATCTGATGTTTGAATCTGCAAGCATGCCGAAGATATATATTTTATTATCATTTGTTACAATATTTTATCACCTTATTATTACGCTTGTTTCAATAAAAAATGTTTAAATCAGTACAAAAAAGTTGCTTTTCTTAAATTAGACACTATATGAAAAAGAAAAACCGATCAGAGAATTTTATTTATTTTATATTTATTTTATTATTGCCGACAAATGTATACGCATATCTTGATCCGGGATCGGGAAGCGCATTAATTACTGCTATTTTTAGTTTTTTTGCTGCTATCGTTTACACAGCTAAAAAATATTTCTATAAAATTAGACATTACTTTACAAAAAAAGATTGAGCTAATCTACTTTGCAAGAACTTGCTTTGCATAATAGCTATTTTCTTAAAAAGGCTATGGAAAAAAATAATGAAAATGTACTACTTGTTAACCAATAAAGCGTTAAGCAAGATGGCATGCTATAAATTAAAGTGCTAATAATAAACGACAGAAAAATATAGCTACTTTTACCTGAATTACTTTTGTAATATTTATACCTAGCATCGAAAAAATTAATCGTAAAAATCATGATTGGAATGATATTAAATCCAAACAATAACTCGTCTGGTTTTGATAGGTTTACAAGATTTAGAAACTCTTCATCCATTGATTGGATATTAATATTAAAAAACAAATATGCGCTTATTAAGACTGGAAAAATTACAAAGAAAGACAGGCCGGTCATCATATTTTGAATTGGGTGAAAATGATATTTGGTATAGACCTTGTCTACAGCAAAAAATTTTTCCTCACCCTTTAATGATTTAGATATGTTATTTACCTCATCTCTAATAAGGGCAATTTTTTGATGAAATAAGTCCTCTTTCTTCCTTGCTACTCTTAAAATTGGTATCAATAGCAGTGAAGCAGAAATGCTAGTGAGAATTATCGAAATTCCTTGAGAATTAAAAATACTTAACAAAAAGATATAATAATTCTCAATAAGAAAGATAATTGGGCTAAACCCTATTATTAGATAATCGTACATATATACTTATTCAGGATAATATCCCATAAAGGAATTAAATCTTATCTTTTTCTTGAATATAGCTCATCAAAAACTTTGCAGCTACCCCTCCGCTATTACCAATATTGTATACCCAGCGACTTCGAGCTTCAGCTACTTTTATTTGCCAATCATTTTTAGATTTATCTAATTTTTTTGCAACTTCTCCAATTTCAGAAATATCCTTAGTTGATAGAACTATACCTATTTGATCTCTTATCTGAACTTCTAAGGGTTCTATTTTTAACTCTTGATATTTTGAATTTAATATTTTCTTTGGTACATCAACAAAAATAATTGGTCTTTCTAAACCAAAACCAAATTCTAAAGCCGCTCCAGACCAATCACTGATCATAATATCGGAACTGTAAAATGAATCGAGAGAATTAGAGTCTAGATCAAGTTGAAAATTCTTATTATTTCCAAAAGAATCTAATAAATGAAATCTTAACTCTGGTTTAAAATGAAGGGTTCTAGGATGGGGTCTAACGATAATGCTGCAATTTGCTTTAAGCAAGCTCTCAATAACCTCGTCAGCAAATAATTCGAGCAATCCATTCTCACCCCATGAAGGAGCAATGAGAACTTGAAGTGCATCACTTGAATTTTTTTTTCTAGGACCTGATTGACCACTAGCTATCAATGCATCAAGTTTTCCATAACCATGTTGCACTAATTCTTTACAAGGCAAATTATACAAATTCTCTCGAGCTTTTATTTCAGCTAAATGATGAGGGCCAACACATAAAATCGAGTCGAAACTATCAAAAGCCTCAGAACGATAAATCATATGAGTGCTAACCAGTGAATGATGAAGATAAACATATTTCACAGGATATGGAGAACGCTTAATATGAAAAGTTTGCAAATCTGGCATTGTCATAACCAGTATCTCTGCTTCGAGCCCTGCAAAAAAAAATGTACGAGCAATGCCATTTCCTACAAAAAAAGAGCTTATACCTAAAGGGGGTTGAGAGAGCATAGAATCAGAATCGCTTGAAGTGACATAAACAATTTCTTGATTAAAATTATTTTGTAAAGCTGTATATATATCTTTGAAATAATTCCAATATCCACCATCTTCAACATAAAAAACAATTTTTCTTTTAGGCAAAGGGAGAGTTTTAAAAGCTAGAACTCCTTTCCAACTAGAAATACTTCTTTTTATTTTTGATGCAACTGACATTTGTCTAGATTGATAATCTCTTTGAGCGTGCCTTCATAAAAACATCTTTCATATAGCTCAAGGTCTTCTGCGGTATCCACTTCAAGCCAGCCATTCTCAGTAAATGCGGCTCTAACATCAAAATCTATATCTATTAAATGCTGAAGAAAGCTTGTCATATACATATTTTCTAAATCTTTACCATCATAAATTTTTTGGCGATCTAATGAATGCCAGGCATCCTTGAATGGTCTAACAAAATCAGATCTCACTTTAATTAAACCAATATATTGGCCGTTAATTTGATCATAAGATGTGGCTTTCTTGCCTATTTGAATTATACGATCTGAATCAGCTAATCTTAATGTTTCTGCATCTAACAGAGGATCATCCATCCGAAGATCCCAAAGAATTTTCCAGGACTTATCTATAGAAACGCAAATTGGAGAACTGCAAGCTATTAAGCTTTCTAAAACTCTTGGTTCATATACTATATCTCCATAGCAAATTAATAAGTCTTCGTCATTCATCCATTCTTCCGCACAAAATAGGGTCGAGACCATATTTGTTTTCATGTAGTTTTGGTTCAAAGCAGTTTCAGCCCCCAAACAATCAATGCTCTTCGAACAAAAGCCGCCTACCACCATGATTTTTTCTATATTAATAGAACGCAAAACTTCTATCTGACGATGCAGTAGTGGCTTGCCAGCTAAACTCACCATACATTTTGGTGTGTTGTTTGTGTATGGCTGTAGTCGAGTACCTTCACCTGCAGCTAAAATAATTGCCCTCATAAAATATTTTTATTAGAGGTAAAAAAACTTTTTAGTAGCTTAGTCTCATAATCCTTTAAATCACCATTATTGCGCTCTGGATGCCACATCAATCCCAGCCAAGGAAGGCTTTGATGCATGCAAGCTTCCACAGTCCCATCATCAGCAACTGCAAGAGGCTTCAAATCTGCGGCCAACTCACTAAGATTAATTCCCCATTCGTGATAACTATTTACCTTTTGATAATTTTTAAAAGTATTGTCTCCATCAATCGATTTTATGTTGTGAAAATTTGCTACATGCCCATTGACTCTTGATAGCGACCCACCAAGAAAAGTATTCATAAGTTGCATTCCGCGACAAATCCCTAAAACAGGTACACGTTTTTCCGAGGACCAAGAAAGTAATGCGGTTTCTGTTAAATCACGGGTAAGAGCAATATTTTTAGCATTATTAAGGTGGGACAAATCATTTCCTCCAGTTAAAATCAGCCCTTCAATTCCAATAGATTTTGCCCATTTTACAGGGTTGCTTAAACTATTGGGTACAGGTATTCCAGATAAATTAAGATCATCCAATCTTTTAAACCAGCTTTGATCCAGACAATCTCTTTCCTCTCTAGTCTTTGCAACTACCTCAACCCTCTGCGTCAGTCCAACTAACATCAACTTAATGTCCTTATTATTTTATTTGCAGGATCTAACTCAAGCTCAAAGGAGTCTGCCAATGCTCTATAGCGGGTTTCACCTATACCCAGTGCAGCAGGCAACTCAAACTCAGCTGCTCGAATCGCCATATGAGAGTTAGCGCCCCCAAATTTAGTAATTAATCCAGCAATTCGCCTGCCAAATAACCAATCATATCCAGGATCTGCTTGAGGAATCATAACGATAACGTTCTCTAAATCACAATCTATTGTTTCATCTTGATCTAAGTTAATAACTCTAGCAGCAACGCGAGCAAAACCTACAAAATTTGGCTGTGTAGATGGATATTCAAAAAATGAAAATGCATCACGATTACAAATTAAAGGAGGGAGCTCAATAGCTTCAACTACAGGATGTTGACTTGATGCTAAACTAGCTTTTTCACGTAGCCATTTTCCAATATCAGACCTAATCACCAAGTCTGTTTTAGCATCCCTTATGTCAGCAATACTTATATGTGACATAACTTCAAGTTCAACTCCGTGTTCTGCTGCCCACTCACCTAATAAATCCAAGGCAAAAGATAAATTACGAGAAAAAATAAACTTGGCATACTCTCGCCCCTCAATGGATGAGCGTAAAAAATTTTCTACTAATTGTGCATCATGAGGAAGTGAAACTTTTTTAAGAGCACTAAAAAAGTCTTCCTTGGAAGATCTCCAAAGCTTACCCACATTAGAATTGGAACCTTGTAAATTCTTTGAAGATTGATTCAACAATGGTTTCAAATAACGCTCTGGGTCATTTTTATAACTATAGGACAAAATATCATATGTGCCTGGGCGCAAATGACCATATCGTTCGACAAATTCATTCCAATCCAGTTTACCTTTTTTGCAATTTAAGGCATCAATGGTCAAATCATGACTTACCGTTCGAATAGAATTTAAAAAGTCCTCTCGCTCTTTTATTGATAATATGGAATTTGACACTGCTGAATTAAGTAAACTGACTGCAATAAATGCACTTCTAGCAAGATGGGCGAATGGCAAAGTCCCAAAAACTTTTGCATCATCTAATAAAGCAAATGCTTTATCTAGCTTATCAACATTGCTTTCTTTTAATTCATAAAAACGTTCATCTAATATAGCCACCTGTTTCAAGTCATTTTCGCCTCTTTGCATTGCGTTGCTGGTCAAATTTCGTAAACTACCTTTAATCTCTTCAATTTCTTGAGCACTAAAATCTCCTGAGGACTGAAACCTGTTAGCCCACCTATGAAAATCTAAGTCTAAACAGGTTGGAATTACATTAAACTCAACTTTATCATGCTCTTCGGGATGATCCTCTAACCAAGTTATACAGAATTCAACAAGTTTTTTTGCTAATTGATTATTTAAATCCTTGGGAATAAAAGAATTAAAACTAGCTCTTACATCAACATAAGGATGGCCAGCAAAGTTAGTTAAAAGAGAGTGTGGTCTTACGTCTCGATAGCCGTACTCTGCTCGTTGTTTTGCCCAAACATCATCTAAAATAAGTTCTTTGTAAAGGCTATATGCTAGAAGTCTTGGCTTAGTACCAATTATTTCAGCAGGGTTCCAATCTGGCATCACACCAAAAATAGAACGTTTTCCTTGAACGGTCGGGCTTGGAGATTGCAAATTTTCAAATTTTAATTCAGCTTGATGAAGCAAGCTAAACAATTCTTTATCTGTCACTTTGGCTTTGTTAGAACCTATAACTAATGGTCTTACTTGCAAGATATGAATTCCATGCTTATCTGTTACACAAAATTCTATATCAAGTGAATGATAATTTAGTATGTCTTCAATTTCACGAACAGCTGGTAAGACCCCCTCCAAATATTTTGGCACTGAAAGTTTATTAATATCTGAATCACGCCTAACCACAAATATTTTTTCGTCCTGACTTAATCCGCTAGTTATAGAGTCAGTGCTCTTAGATGTATCATCATAATTTATAACAAAGTATGGTGCTCCCGATACCAAGCTTCTAGTAAACAAGACTCCACTTGCTAAAATATTTAAAACCATTGGCTGCACTAGGACTTCATCGATTGGGCTTACTTCTGAATATGATGCGATAACATCATTTATCGCATTAGAAAGCTTATTAATATCAGTGCCATCTATGTTTAATATACTAGTATAAGCTCCGGCATTTGAGGTAATAAAGCCATCTTCTGTGAGCGCACTACTCCTAACTACAAGTTTCGTGTCGCCAAAACACTTATTCAGTTTAGCCAAAATTAACTTAGAGTTGTGCTTCCAATCTTCCACAGTAAAACTAAATTGGTCTTCAATGCGACTTTTTGAAACCATGGGGCGCAGTCTTTTGAGTGTTTGTGCCTTAGTTCCAAGAACAAAACGAGCTATATCTGCTGACTCATTCAATTCAGCCCAATCCCCCTTTACATCTAAGGCTTTTATTTTTGATCCTTGTTTTCTTAAAAGGTCCACTAAATCAGAAATTGAAGCGTTATGTAAAAAATTTAAATCTGAAGAAGGTTCACTAAAAATTTGTTGTAAAATTTCTAGAGATTTTGATGAAAACCATGCGAGCCCGGTAAACTCTGCATCAGCAGCTTCTATGTCTATATTTGATCCAAGTGATGTTACTAAGGAATCTTTGATGCAGACTTTTTCACACCTTGCTAGATCTGAAAGAGATCTATCCGTAAACCTATTACGCCAATTAGTATCTATAGCTACAGCAACATCTGTATCGCAATCTAATATTTGGTCTATATTATGAGTCCTATGCAATACATCAGAATATAGCACCAAACCATCATAATGACCTGAGGCCATAGATACCAAGAAAGACCATCCAGAGTTTGTGGTATCCCAATCAATATTATGGTGGTAGGTCAACTTAGGATAGGCAGATTGAATTGCACTGGCCTGATATCCTGTCACAAAATTAGTTTCAAGGCTCAGGTGTGCCAAGGCTTTCATAGTCCAATCAAGTGCTTGAGAATCATTAGGTATTATATCTAGGGCACTATGCTGGTCTCCGTGATGAGGTTTGCCTGCCCCTAAAATAAAAATTTTAGTACTCATTTTTTTAAAGTTACCTCTTATAACCTAGGCTGCAAAATTAATTTGATGCATATTCTGTAACTATTCCAAAATCTTCACCTTTATAAACTGTGATATATGTTTTTTCTTCAACATACTCAGGCTCCTTTCTTTTAAGACAACTTAAAACGAATCGGATGGTATTAATAGGACCTATGCTAGATTTTAACCATTGATGGCACTCTTCAGGCGCCTTAATAGAATTAATAATACCTATTCTGTTTTTCATGCTCATGTCCTCATGTTGGTACGAGAAGTCCATCCAGTTCATTTTTGTCACTGGACCATGGTCACTCTGAACAACTATAATTCCAGATGGGTCATTGTTAGATATGACAGAGATCAATTTCATAGCTTGTTCATTTACACATTCTACAGTTTTAATATAATCTTCGAGTGGTTCCCAAGCTATTAGAGACATACTTTTGAGAGTTTGACAGTCCTCAGATAAATATGGAGGATGGGGAGAAAAATGATGCAAGAAATAGAATTGTGAATTTTTGCCTTTAGCAATACTATTGAAATTTTTAATCAAAATAGACATTGCGTCATGATCGCGGTCCACAATTAAGTATAAATAACGTCCTAAAATTGTTTTACTTAGTAATACTGAAGATTCATGATTTAAGAAACCATATGTTGTGTACTTTAAGCATGTAACATGTTTTGGATCACAACCAGACCAAGTATTTCCAGAAAATATAAAATCATAACCTAAGTGTTTTATTTGCTGTATCAATGTAGGGGCAATCTCATTACTCAGCATATTGGGATAAAAACCTAACCGATTAGTGAACCTTGGATCACCCTCAACTACTGGATATGTTAGATTAAAAATACTTGCTAACCCTAGATAAGTTACATTGTATGATCCATTTTCACCAAGTCTAATAAAGCCCTCTTCATCAAGATAGTCATAAAGAATGCCATTATCGTAGGATATCCTCTTAAATGTTTCTTCAGAGGCATAACCATCTAGCATGATGAAATAAACATTCTCTTTAGACGAAAAAATATTTTTATTTGTATCAATTTTTAAATCGCTTTCCTCAAACCTAAGCTCGGTAGGATTATTATTTAAAGCCTTGGTTGCAATCTGAACTGCTGGAAGGAGCCATCCTGACAAAGCAAAAAATAATAAAAAGATTTTTACAATCTCAAACCTAAAAAATGCCACCGCTAAAAAAATACTAAGCAGATAAGCTAAAACTAGAACTAATTTTGGATTTAATATCCATATCATTGGTGATATTTTTTCAACTATCAGATTCGTGTAAAAAAATTCAAAATTTAAAGATAATCCAACGCTTACAATGAATAATATAAAAAAGAAATTTACTAAATTAGGAAAAAATTTTCCTAACAGGTATGTCGCACATAATGCAAATAAGAATAGTGATGTCAGTAATGAAAGTGCCTGAAGAGTATCAATAAATATCAACTGCTCAAAATTATGATTATAAAAAATAATATAAGGGGTTATAAAAATAGAAAATAAAACCCAAATATGGAGTTTATAGACTTCATAGAACCTTATCATAATAAAAATTTATTCCCACTCAATAGTCGACATGACTAAAACCCCAGTGTTTATAAGGGTTTGCAGGGGCAAATTCATACTATGTAGTAAGTATGTAGTTACTAGGGTAAAAACTCCCTCGT
>CEUA01071509.1_pt1 | contig 10505 bp, 15 predicted proteins | sample 361541 | NCBI WGS metagenome assembly CEUA01 (sample SAMEA2623079, study PRJEB7988) | marine metagenome | isolation source: saline water (ENVO:00002010), including
TTTATTTATAAAACTTCAGGAGCTAATGAAACGATTTTCATAAATTGTTTACTTCTTAACTCTCTTGCAACAGGACCAAAAACCCTAGTTCCAATCATTTCTCCAGTTGAATTTAGCAAAACACAAGCATTCTCATCAAATCTAATATAAGACCCATCAGGTCTCCTAACCTCCTTATTTGTCCTTACAACAACTGCTGTTGATACCTGACCTTTTTTAACTGTACTTGCAGGAGATGCTTCTTTTACAGTTACAACTATTTTATCACCAAGAGAAGCATATCGCTTTTTTGTTCCACCCAACACCCTAATAGTTAATACTTCTTTAGCACCAGTATTATCAGCAACTTTAATTCTTGACTCTTGTTGTATCATAACTATTTAGCCCTTTCAATTATTTCTACTATTCTCCAACATTTCAATTTACTTATTGGTTTTGTCTCCATAATTTTAACAGTATCCCCAATATTACAATCATTCTTTTCATCGTGTGCAACATATTTTTTTGTTCTTAAAACAAATTTACCGTACATTGAATGTTTAACTCTTTTAACTTCTGAGACAACTATTGACTTCTCCATTTTATTACTTGTAACAATTCCAATTCTTTCTTTTCTTAAATTTCTTTGTTCCATGATTTGCAATTATTGGTTAGATTTAAAAGTTTTAAGTCGAGCAATTATCCTTCTGATTTTTTTGATTTCCAAAGGGTTTTCTATAGGTGAAATGGAATGCTTGATTTTCAAATCCTCTAGAGAACTTTCAAATTCTTTTAGCTTTTCTTCCAAGTCTTCTTTAGACAATTTTTTTATTTCATTTTGCTTCATAATAAATCAATTTTCATAATCTCTAGCAATAATAAATTTTGTTTTAACAGGAAGTTTCTGAGCAGCTAAACGCAAAGCCTCTTTTGCAATATCAAAAGAAACTCCTGAAACTTCCAATAAAATTCTTCCAGCCTTTGCAACGGCTACAAAATATTCTGGAGCACCTTTACCTTTTCCCATTCTAACTTCTAGGGGTTTCTTTGTAATTGGTTTGTCTGGAAAAACCTTTATCCATAGATGACCTTCTCTTTTCATATATCTTGTAGCTGCTATTCTTGCAGCCTCTATTTGTCTAGAAGTAAGAAACACAGAATCCAAAGCCTTAATTCCAAACATGCCATTAGAAAGTCTATATCCACGGTTCGACAAGCCTTTCATTCTTCCCTTTTGAGCTTTTCTATATTTAGTCTTTTTAGGTTGTAACATTATTTATATTTTATTTTCTTCTTCTCTGCCTATTGTTTTGTTTTGAATAATTGTTATTTACATTAGGTTTTTTTGTCAAACCTACTAAAGGAGATAATTCTCTTTTCCCAAAAACCTCTCCCTTCATTATCCATACTTTAATTCCGAGTCTTCCATAAGTTGTATGAGCTTCAACCATTGCATAATCAATATCTGCTCTAAATGTAGATAATGGAATTCTACCTTCCTTAAAACTTTCAGACCTAGCCATTTCAGCACCATTTAAACGTCCGGAAATTTGAATTTTAATTCCCTCTGAATTCATTCGCATAGATGCAGCAATAGCCATTTTAATAGCTCTTCTATAAGATATTCTACTTTCAATTTGCCTTGCAATGCTTGAACCAACCAAAAAAGCATCTAGTTCAGGTCTTTTAATTTCAAAAATATTTATTTGAACATCTTTTAGTGTTATCTTTTTTAACTCTTCTTTAAGCTTATCTACTTCTTGACCTGCTTTTCCAATTATTATTCCAGGTCGAGAAGTTGTAATCGTAACGGTTATTATTTTTAAAGTCCTTTCAATTATTACATTAGAAACACTTGCCTTTGCTAATCTTACATGGATATACTTTCTTATTTTATTGTCTTCTGAGATTTTATCTCCATAGTCATTACCACCATACCAATTAGAATCCCAACCTCTAATTATACCTAAACGATTTCCAATTGGATTTGTTTTTTGTCCCATAATTATTTTAATTCTAATTGTTTAGATTCTAATACAATTGTAACATGATTAGATCGTTTTCTAATTCTATGAGCTCTTCCTTGGGGAGCTGTTCTTAATCTTTTTAACATACCAGCACTGTCAACTCTAATTTCTTTAATCATCAATCCTGCTTTTTCAATATCTTTGGACTCATTTTTAGCTTGCCAATTTGAGATGGCAGAAAATAAAAGTTTTTCTAATTTAATTGAAGCTTCCTTAGGGCTAAATTTTAAAATTGAAATTGCTTTATCGATTCCATGACCCCTCACTTGATTAGCTACAAGTCTCATTTTTCTTGGAGAAATTCGGCAATTATTAAGCCTTGCAAAAACGATGTTCTTTTTTGCTTCCTTAATTTTCTCTGCAGAAATCTTTTTTCTATTACCCATTTTAATTATTTGACACCTTTATTTTTTGCACCAGAATGACCTCTAAATGACCTTGTTGGAGAAAATTCTCCTAATTTATGTCCAACCATGTTTTCAGTTATATAAACAGGTATAAAAGTTTTACCATTATGGACCCCAATAGTTTGCCCAACAAAATCAGGGGTAATCATAGAAGACCTAGACCATGTTTTAATTACAGTCTTCTTTTTTTCTTCAATATTTTTCATTAGTTTTTTTTCTAAACTATGATGAACATAAGGTCCTTTTTTCAATGATCTAGACATACTTCTATACTATTTTTTTCTACGCTCAATTATAAATTTGTTACTAAATTTTAATTTTGATCTAGTTTTGTAGCCTTTAGCAGGTATACCTTTTTTAGATCTTGGGTGTCCTCCTGATGCTCTTCCTTCACCACCTCCCATTGGATGATCAACAGGATTCATTGCTACAGGTCTTGTTCTTGGACGATTTCCAAGCCATCTTGATCTACCAGCTTTTCCAGAAATGGTAAGTTGATGATCAGAATTTGATATAGCTCCAATAGTCGCCATACATGACAATAATACCATTCTAGTTTCACCAGATGGTAACTTTATAGTTCCGAACTTTCCGTCTTTAGCCATTAATTGAGCAAATGTTCCTGCACTTCTTGCTAAAGAAGCTCCTTTATTTGGATTTAATTCAATACAAGAAATTATAGTTCCTAAGGGTATTTCAGATATATATAAAGAATTTCCTATTTCAGGAGTAGCTTTTTTACCTGATATAACTTTTTGACCAACCTTCATACCATTCTGAGCAATTATATATCTTTTTTCTCCATCTTTATATTCAACTAAAGCTATAAAGGAAGATCTATTTGGATCATATTCTATAGTTTTAACCAATCCAAAAACATCAAACTTATTTCTTTTAAAATCAATTAATCTATACCTTTTTTTATGCCCTCCTCCTCTATGAGGAACAGTCATTTTTCCTTTATTATTTCTTCCGCCAGAAGATTTATTAGGAATAAGTAAACTTTTCTCAGGCTTAGATTTAGTTAATGAATCAAAACCATTAACTACTCTGAATCTTTGAGCTGGTGTGACTGGTTTTAATTTTCTAACTGACATAACAAAAAAAATTATTGGTTTTCATAAAAATCAATAGTATCTCCTTCAGATACGCTAACAATAGCCTTTTTAACAAAATTACTTTTACTAAACTGAACTCCTGATTTTGTGTATTTTGTCTTATGTTTTGCCTTATAATTTAGAGTCCTAACTTTTTCAACAGTTACTCCATAAAAATTCTCAATAGCTTTTTTAATTTGAAGCTTATTAGCACTAGGTAATACTTCAAAACTATATCTATTGTCTAGTTCACTTGCAGTACTAGCTTTCTCCGTAACAATAGGTCTTATTAAAATTCTCATAATTATTTTTTCAAAACATTTACAATCCCTAAAACTGCACTTTCATCAAAAATTAAATTCGAAGCATTTGAAATACTATAAGTGTTTAATTCAGAGGCAATTACAACTTTAGAATTCTTTAAATTTCGCGATGACAAATATACATTTTTATTGGACTCTCCTAATACTACCAAAGATTTTTTATCATTAAGACCTAAAACCTTTAAAATATTTACATAATCTTTAGTTTGAGGTTTCTTTAAATCAAATTTGTCCAAAACTTTTATTGCATTCTCTTTAGCTTTAATACTCAATGCTGATTTTCTGGCTAAATTCTTTACTTTCTTATTAACTTTCTGCTTATAATCTCTAGGTAAAGGACCAAAAACTCTTCCTCCTCCTCTAAATATTGGATTTTTAATACTACCTGCTCTAGCTGTACCAGTACCTTTTTGTTTTTTAATTTTCCTGGTACTTCCTTTTATAAAACTTCTTTGCTTAGTGCTATTAGTTCCTTGTCTTTTGTTAGCAAGATGTTGCTTAACATCTAAATATATAGCATGTTCATTTGGATTAATTTCAAAAATAGCTTTATCAAGATCTACTTTTCTTCCAATTTCCTTACCCTTTGTATTATATACTTCTAACTTCATTATTTTTGAACTATTATAAAAGAATTATTATGACCAGGCACTGCACCTTTAACAACAATTAAATTTTTTTCAGGTAAAACTTTTAAAACTTTTAAATTTTGAATTTTAACTTTTTTATTTCCCATTTGACCAGCCATTTTCATTCCCTTAAAAACTCTAGCTGGATAAGATGCTGCTCCAATAGATCCAGGAGCTCTTAATCGATTGTGCTGACCATGTGTTGATTGCCCCACACCTGAAAATCCATGTCTTTTGACAACACCTTGAAAACCCTTGCCTTTTGAAATGCCCGAAACATCTACATATTCTCCTTCAACAAAATGATTAACAGTTAATGAATCCCCTAATTTTAAATCTTCTTCAAAACCTTTAAATTCTATTAACTTTTTTTTAGGAAGAGTATTCGCCTTTTTAAAATGACCTATTTCTGATTTAACAATTTTTTTTTCTGACTTATCATCATATGATAATTGAAATGATTTGTAACCATCTTTTTCTTTAGTTTTAATTTGAGTAACTATACAGGGTCCTAATTCTAAAATAGTACAAGGAGTATTCTTACCTGTCTCGTCAAATAGACTTGTCATACCAATTTTTTTTCCAACTAAACCAGACATATACTTTTAAATTAAACTTTTATCTCAACTTCAACTCCACTTGGTAGTTCTAGTTTCATTAAGGCATCAACTGTCTTTGATGAAGAGCTATAAATATCAAGAAGTCTTTTATATGAGCACAACTTAAATTGTTCTCTAGATTTTTTATTAACATGAGGTGATCGCAATACAGTAAATATTTTTTTTCTTGTTGGTAACGGGATAGGACCTGTAACAATTGCACCTGTAGTCTTTACCGTTTTGACAATCTTATCAGCAGATTTATCAACCAAATTATGATCGTAAGATTTTAACTTTATTCTTATTTTTTGACTCATATTAGTTTTTTATTCTTTCTTGCCTTGAATTTCTGAGATAACTTCCTCAGAAATATTAGTTGGAGTTTCAGCATAATGATCAAATTCCATTGTGGAAGTTGCTCTTCCTGATGATAAAGTTCTTAGAGATGTAACATAACCAAACATTTCTGAAAGTGGGACTTCAGCTTTAACAACTTTAGATCCAGCTCTATCATCCATTGAATTAACTTGTCCTCTTCTTCGATTTAAATCTCCAACAATATCCCCCATATTTTCTTCAGGAGTTAAAACTTCTAATTTCATAATTGGCTCCATTATTACTGCTTTTGCTGCTTTAGCTGATTCTTTAAACCCTAATTTTGCAGCTAATTCAAATGATAAAGAATCTGAATCAACAGGATGAAATGATCCATCTTTTAAAGTAACTTTCATTGAATCTATTTCAAATCCAGCTAATGGTCCATTTTTCATAGCCTCTCTAAACCCTTTTTCAACAGAAGGAATATACTCTTTTGGGACATTCCCTCCTTTAATTAAATTAATAAACTCTAAACCTGACTTTTCTTGATCTAATGGTTCTATTGTAAAAATTATGTCGGCAAATTTACCTCTACCACCAGTTTGTTTTTTATAAACTTCTCTATGTTCTGCTAATTGAGTTATAGATTCCTTATATTCTACTTGAGGTTTTCCCTGATTTACTTCAACTTTAAATTCTCTTTTTAATCTATCAACAATTATATCTAAATGAAGTTCACCCATTCCAGAAATAATAGTTTGACCAGAAGCTTCATCAGTTTTTACTTGAAATGTAGGATCCTCTTCTGATAATTTAGCCAAAGACATTCCCAATTTATCAATATCTGCTTTGGTTTTTGGCTCAACTGCAATACCAATTACTGGATCTGGAAAATCCATACTTTCTAAAACAATTGGTCCCTTTTCACTTGATAAAGTATCACCAGTTTTTATATCTTTAAACCCAACTCCTGCACCTATATCACCTGCTTCAATAACATCTATAGAATTTTGTTTATTAGAATGCATCTGATAAATTCTAGAAATTCTTTCTTTATTTTCAGTTCTATTATTTAAAACATATGAACCTGCATCTAGTTTTCCAGAATATACTCTAAAAAAAGCAAGACGACCAACAAATGGATCGGTAGCTATTTTGAAAGCTAAAGCAGAAAAAGGTTCCTCTACATTAGGTTTTCTTTCAATTTCAGAATTATCTCTGGGGTTAATACCTGTAATTGCTTTCTTATCTTCTGGAGAGGGTAAATATCTACAAACAGCATCCAATAAAAACTGAACTCCTTTATTTTTAAATGAAGATCCACATATCATAGGAATAATACTCATGTCTTGAGTAGCATCTCTTAAAGCATCATGAATTTCATCTGGACTTATTGAATCAGGATTATCAAAAAACTTTTCAAGCAAATTATCATCATATTCAGCAACTGCCTCAATTAATTCTGCTCTATATTTTTTAACATCTTCTAACATATTTTCAGGAATTGGTACTTCATCAAAAGTAGATCCATAATTTTCCTCATGCCAAATCATTGCTTTATTAGTAACTAGATCAACAATTCCTTTAAAATCTTCTTCCTCTCCAATGTTAAGTACAATTGGAACAGCATTTGATTTTAACATTTCCTTTACTTGATTACCTACATTTAGGAAGTTTGCACCCTGACGATCCATTTTATTAACAAAACCTATTCTAGGCACTTTGTAATTGTCAGCTAATCTCCAATTAGTTTCAGATTGAGGCTCAACTCCATCAACTGCCGAAAACAAAAAAACTAACCCATCTAAGACACGAAGGGATCTATTAACTTCAACTGTAAAATCAACATGACCTGGAGTATCGATAATATTGAATTGATAAGGCTTAGAATTATCAATTGGTTGGCCTTGATTACTGGGAAAGTTCCAAATACATGTTGTTGCAGCTGAAGTTATTGTAATACCTCTTTCTTGTTCTTGCTCCATCCAATCCATTGTTGCAGCTCCATCATGAACTTCTCCTATTTTGTGACTAACTCCTGTGTAAAATAAAATACGCTCTGTTGTAGTTGTTTTTCCAGCATCTATGTGAGCTGCAATCCCAATATTTCTTGTATATTTTAAATTTCTAGCCATTTATATATATTTAAAACCTAAAATGAGAAAATGCTTTATTAGCTTCAGCCATTTTGTGAGTATCAACTCTTTTCTTGAAAGCAGCACCTTCCTCCTTAAAAGCAGCCAAAACTTCACTTGCAAGTTTATTTGCCATAGATTTTTCATTTCGTTTTCTTGCAGAATCAATTAACCACTTCATAGCATAAGATATTTTTCTATCAGGTCTAATTTGCATTGGAATTTGAAAAGTAGCACCTCCTATTCTCCTACTTCTTACTTCAACATGAGGCATTACATTGGATAAGGCATCTTTCCATATTTCAATTCCAGATTTTTCTTCTTCATTTTTTTTATCCTCAACTATTAATATTGAATCATAAAATATCTTATAAGCAACTGATTTTTTACCATGTTTCATAAGATTATTTACAAATCTTGTAACTAACTGATCTTTATATTTTGGATCTGGAAGTAATGGACGTTTTTTTGACTGCTTTTTTCTCATTATTAAACTTTACTTATTTTTTTGGTCTCTTTGCTCCATATTTAGATCTACGTTGAAGACGACCATCAACACCAGCTGTATCGAGAGCTCCTCTAACAATGTGATAACGAACACCTGGCAAATCTTTTACTCTTCCTCCCCTAACTAATACAATTGAATGCTCCTGAAGATTATGTCCTTCTCCAGGTATGTATGCATTAACCTCTTTTCCATTTGTTAAACGAACACGAGCAACTTTTCTCATAGCAGAATTAGGCTTTTTAGGAGTTGTAGTATAAACACGAGTACATACACCTCTTCTTTGAGGGCATGAATCCAAAGCAGCCGATTTACTCTTTCTAGAAATAGAGCCTCTTCCTTTTCTTACTAATTGTGCTATTGTTGGCATAATTATGTTACCCAATTTTATGGGCGTGCAAATGTAAAAATATTTTTTATGTATTCAAACTGAAATTTTACATTTTTAAGTTAATTATATAATAGTATGTTTTTTAATGAAAAATCAAAATAAAACAATACCAAAAATTAAGAGTTTATATTTCTATTAATTTGATGATTATCAAATAGAATTTTTTATGAATTATATTTTTTATTTATTTGTATACTTAAGAGTTCAAAATATGTTTTTTTTATAATGTCGAATTTGTCACTTTTATTAGTTAAAATAAGAAGTATAGTTATTTCTAAATTCCAAATAATAACTTTTTTTTTACCAACAATTATTTTGTCACAAGCACAAACTGATCTTACAGATAGTAGAGTGCAAGATGCTTATACAGATTTAGTAAATTCAGTAACTAGATCAATAATAAAAACGGATATTAAAGGAACTCCTTACTTCAATGAAAAATTTGCTGATTCTAAAATTAAATATTTCGAAAAAAGTCTTGAAGATATTTTTTACTTAAGATATAATGCTTTTTCTGATGAAATAGAAATGGGTAAAAATAAATTTCAGAATGAGAGTGTAGAAATTGTTCAAAAAAACGAAAATATTGTCTGTTATATTGGAGATGAAATTTTTCTTTTAAAAAATTATAAAAATGAAATTGAAAATATCAAAAAAGGGTATTTAAATTTAATTTTTGATGGGAAAAAATCAAAAATATATAGAAGTAATAGAAAAATTTTTATGGAAGCTACTCAGGCTAGAACTTCGTTAGAAAGAGCTTTTCCTGCTAGATATATAGATGAAAAATCTTATTATATTAGTTTAAATGATTTTAATGAAATTAATTACTTGAAATTATCTAAAAAGTATATTTTAAAATTAATAGACGACAAAGAAAAAAATATTAAAAAATTTATCTCTGAAAATAAATTAAAACTCAAAAATGAAGTTGATTTAATTAAAGTTTTTCTTTTTTACGATTCATTATAATCGTCTTTAACTGTATCTTTTGTTACATTATTATTTTTTAAACACAAAGTGATAATAATCAATTGGTTATATGTTTTTTTAATCATAATCATTATATATAAGACTGTTTTTATAAAATCAAATTATATAATACTTGTTTATTTAGAGTTTCTTTAATAATTTCGAAAAACTAATTAACTAATTTTAATTTAAATTTTAATATGAAAAAAGTAATTAAATTATTACTGTTTAGTTTGCTATCGTTACAAATGGTGGTTGCTCAAAAAACAATAACAGGTGTTGTTTCTGACAATGAAGGTCTCCCTTTACCGGGAGCTACAATTCTTGTAGAAGGAACATCAACTGGAGTAACAACTGACTTTGACGGTAATTTCTCAATTAACGCTGAGGAAGGGGATACTCTAAACATAAGTTATGTTGGTTATCAATCTCAATCGATTGTGATAGGTGATCAAGATACTATAAACATTTCTCTTGAACTGGGAAATGAATTAGAAGAAGTTGTGGTAACAAGTTTGGGTATTAAAAGAGAAGCAAAAGCTCTTGGTTATGCCGTTCAATCTGTTAGCACAGAAGACATCACCGATTCTGGTGCCAATAGTGCAATTGATGCAATGGTTGGTAAAGTTGCTGGAGTTCAAATTACTAGATCTTCGGGATCAGTAGGTGGTGGATCAAGAATTATTGTTCGTGGTGTTACATCGATGATTGGAAATAACCAAGCACTGATCGTAATAGACGGAGTTAGATCTAATAATGAATCTCTTAATTCTGGTTCTTCAACTGCAGGTACTTCAGTCTCTAACAGATTGATGGACTTGAATAATGAAGACATTGCAAGTATTAACGTACTTAAAGGTGCTGCTGCTACTTCACTATATGGAACCTCAGGTTCTAATGGTGTTATTGTAATTACTACAAAAAAAGGACAAGCATCTAAGATGAATGTTAATTTCAGTACTGAAGTTTCTTCAAGTGAAGTTACTTCAATATTTGATCTACAAAGTAGATATGCTCAAGGTTCAGGTGGGAAATATAGAGATCCATCAACTGGGAATTCTGGTTCATGGGGTCCTAAAATGACTGATTTAGAATATCAAACTGGTCAAGCTAATGTTCCTTC
>CEUA01020448.1_pt1 | contig 10494 bp, 3 predicted proteins | sample 361541 | NCBI WGS metagenome assembly CEUA01 (sample SAMEA2623079, study PRJEB7988) | marine metagenome | isolation source: saline water (ENVO:00002010), including
AGCTAATTATTTTTTAACAATAGAAAATCAAGAAAAAATTACAGAAATTGGGCACTTTAGAGGTTTCAAAAGATCTTACATCCTATTAAATATACTTATTATAACTGTGATCACACTTTTTTTATGGAGTTTTTTAGCAAAAACTGATCAAGTGGTTAGAGCTGATGGAACAGTAATCCCAGCTTCTAAAATACAATTAGTTCAAAGCTCATATGGTGGTGTTGTAGATAAAATACTTGTAAATCTTAGTGATGATGTAATGGCGGGTGATATTATTTTTGAAATTGATAAAGATCAAAGCCTTATTAATTATGAAACAGCTAAAGAAGAAGTTACCTCTAGAGAGAGGAAAGTTAAGATATTTGAAGAACTATTAGCTTCAGGATCCGAAGCAGAGATGACTATTATAAATGAAAAACTATTGCTAGCGGAAGCCAAAAGAAGATACATTGAAGCTGAAAAAAGATACAATAGCAATCAAGTAAAATCACCAGTTGATGGAAAAATTAGCACAGTCAATGTAGCAACAATTGGACAAGTTGTTGGAACAGGCGAGTTATTGGCAGAAGTAGTTCCGAAAGATCAAGATTTAATTATTGAGGCCCAAGTTCAACCTAAAGATATAGCTAAAGTAAAAGTTGGGCAAAAGGCTAAAATAGCATTTTCAGCCTTCGATAGTGCCATTTATGGTATGTTTGAAGGTGAAGTTGAAAAAGTAGCTGCTAGCACTACCTACCAGGAAGAATCAAAAAGAGTCTATTACACGGCTAGAATTAAAGTAATAGATAATAAAATTAATGAAAATGATAAAGTTATTATTCAATCAGGAATGCAATCAACTGTATCAATAATAGGTAACAAACAAAGAGTTATATCGTATTTCTTAAACCCAATAAAAAAATTAAGTCAAGAAGCCTACAGCGAATAAACCTTTCTATACTATTTTAGCTTGCTTTAATTCTTTATAGAGCGGAGACAATTGTTCTTCATAGTTTTTCCATCTCTCAACAGATGTATTATATAATTTTTTTCTTACTTGAACGCTGCTCGCAGTTTTTACGAATCTCTCATTTTTATAGAACTCAAGACATTTATCTTCATAATCTAGACCTAAATAAGAAAGAAGCCCCCTAACCTTTTCTTCTGGATTATCTAATAGTTTTTCATATGTTACATCAAATATTGTATTTTCTTCTAATTCATTACACCAATGATGCATCAAGTCATTATAACTAATATAGCTTCTAGCTAATCCATCTAATGAATAAAATGCATGAAAATCAGCAACAAATTTTTTAGTATAAATGGATAGGCATGTATCCATTGGGTTTCTTTTACAATGAATAATTTTTGACCAAGGCAAAGCTGCTTTTATTAAAGATACAAATAAATAATTACCCGGCATCTTATCAACAAAATACGGTTTATTATCAACATTTAATGGTTTAATTTCTTCAAAATAGTCTTCTTGAAATTTTTTAAGAGTTTCTTTATTAACTATGAGGTCTTTTTGATTATAGTTGCTAATTTCATATTTCTTTGCAATTTCTTCTATAATTCTTAATTCACCAGCTCCATGTACCAGGCTATGACTATCTAAGATTTGCTCTGTTAAGGTTGTTCCTGATCTTGGCATACCAACAATAAAAATTGGTATTGGATGATTGTTTTGATCTGAAATATGAGCATTATCCTCATATCGAATTGATTTGCTATGTTTATGATATTTCAAAATTCTCTCATATGAGTAACCTTGCATGTCATTATATAAATTATTAGCTTCAAATAGATACTCAAAGGCTTCTTGGTACTCTTTTTCTTTATCTAATATAGAGTACATACCAAAGCCAGATTCTATTTTAACTTTTAAAGGAGTTTCGGAATCATTATGAATATCCTTAACCCAATTAAACATATTATCACTCTTATTGAATTTTACTTTTTCAATGAGTCTAATCATCCTATATGATTTTGGATGTTCAGAAATAAACTTTTCTATAATTTCCTTGGCTTCATCATCTTTCCCTTTAAGTAAAAGAATATGACAATAATTATATGCAAATATATCAGTAGTTTTATCGATGTTATATGTATCAACAAATAATGATTCAGCCTCATCTAATCTATCTGTTTTAACATATAGAAGACCTAAATTACTCAATGTATGAGGGTTGTCAGGGTTCAAATCTTTAGATTTTAGAAGATAATGTAAAGAATCATCATATTCTTCTATTGCTAAATAATTAATACCCATTTCTAAATATATTACAGCAAGGTGCTTTGTATTAGTTTGATTCATATTTAATTTATTGAGGTATTTCTTAAAAACATCAATTGACTCATTATTTTTTTCTAAATATTTGAGACAATAAGCAATATTAAATAGAATTTGATAGTTACTTTCATCTAGAGCTAAAGCTTTATTAAATTTATTAAGAGCTTGCTGATACTTCATTTTGTTAACTAGAACTTTTCCTAAACCATTTAAAATAGCAATATTATTTGGATTCATTGCAACAATATTATTATAAATAAATTCAGCATCATCATATTCTTTTAAAAAAATATGCGCGTCTGCTAAATTAAGAAATACTTGAATTGGAATATTAGGTGATGATAATTCTTTAACCTTCATAAAGATTTCTTTTGACTCTAAATACTTACCTAATTTTTTAAAAAGCTCTCCTTTGAGGTTTAATAATTCTATATTATCGTAATTTAATTCAGATAAATTATTTATTAGAATTTCAGCTTCTTTTAGTTTATTAGAATTAAGAAGTTCGTATATTTGATTAATTTCATTAGCTTTATCGATCATTTAGATATGGTCCTTATAATTATTCCACTTACCTATTGATTCAGAATTAATGTTTTCTCTAACAGCTAATGCACTTGCAGTAAAAACAGGTCGCTTATTTTTTACAAAATCTAGACATTCTTTTTCAAAATCAAGATCACAAAAGGTTAATAAATTATTTATAGTTTTTTCACTATTATCAATTATATCTTCATACTGAATGTTGTAAATTTTATCACTAAAAGATTGATTCCAGAATTTCATCAAATTATCATAATACTCATAATATTGTAATGTGCTTTGCCAATCAAAATGCCAATCCATCTTACCAACAAAAAGTTTTGAATAAATTGAAAAACAATTATCCATTTTATTTCTTTGAATATGAATAATCTTAGACTCAGGTAATAATTGTTTAATCAATCCTATATATAGAAAATTGTGAGGAAGTTTGTCAGTTATTATAGTCTTATCGCCGGGTATTAAGTTTTTGGATCTATTAATATACAGGTTTCTAAGAGTTATTAAATGCTCAACATTAAAATCATTAATATCTGATGGATAATTAATACCCTCTACAATATTTTGAAGTATTCCTTTTTCACCGAGGCCATGAATTTTAGAATGAGATGATAACATTTGCTCTAACAGTGATGTTCCTGATCTTGGCATTCCAAGGATAAAAATAGGTACAAAATTATTTGTCTTATCTTTTTTTAGAAACTTAATTTTAGATAATTCATTATAAGTTGATTGTATTTTATTAAAATAAGATTTCTCATTCTTCATTATGGTATCTAGATTTATATTCATATATTGAACAAAAGAAGATTTAGATATTTTAAGGTAATTAACACCTTTCTCATATTCTTTAATGTTGTCGTAATAACACCATAATGCCATAGCAGCAAAGGCTTTGCTTTCTAAGCTAGTATTATTATCAATTAAAGCATCTTTTAAATAGGATATATCGAAGTCAGAAAAAGAATAGTTAAGCTGGGAAAGACCATAATAAGCCTCAAAATTCGTATTATCTAACTTTAATGACAATTCTAGAGCCTCTACGGCTTCTTTAGTTTTACCAACAGCTACTAGACAATTAGATAAATGAACATATGTAGGTGGATATTGATTATTGAGATTTAAAGCGTGTTTGGATGCAATCATTGCATTATCAATATTTGAAGATAGATAATAAAGATTAATTAAAAGTGAATAAGCTTTATAATTATCATTATTCAATTGAATTGATTTTAGTAAATTCTTTTCTGCTTCAGCAAAATCTTTTAACCATAATTGAGTATGTCCTAAGTTATAATATAATGCATAATTATTAACTTCTAATTCAACAGATTTTTTGTGATAAACTAATGCATCACTAAATAATGACTTCTTGGTATAGCAATTACCAAGATTACTAAGAACTAATGCATTATTTGGCTCTATACTAATAGAAGTTAAAAATGTTTCTATCGCTTTATCGTAATCACCTATTTCTAATAATGTAGTTCCATAATTATTAAGACAAGGTAAGTAATTTTTATTTAGTAATAATGTTTTTTTATAATTAGTTTTTGCTAATAAAAGATCAGTTTTACTATTCTTTAAATTAAATTTTTTTTTGTAAATATTTCCAAGCTGATTAAAAAATAAATAATTACTTGGATCATAATTAATAGCCTTATTAAAATATTCAATGGCTTTATCAAAGTCATTAGTTAACTCATAACATGTAGCTATTCCTGAATATATTAAAGAATTATCACTATCAATATTAAGTAAGTCTAAAAAATATTTTTTTGCTGACTCAATATTATTATCATTTATAAGCGCAAAACCCTTTTGTAAGTCGACTGTCATAAGAAAATATTTAGCACAAAAAAAAGGCCGCTAAAAGCGACCTTTTAATTTATTTAATACTAGTTCTTATGAACCGGCTGCGGCATCAACGTCTGCAGCGACAAGAACTGCACCACTAATGGTAGCAAGTAGACCGAATAGGTCACCGTCACTGATAGCGCTGTCACCATCAACGTCTTTCCAGTAATAAGCACCGTAAACAGTACCTGAGTCACCGATAAAGACAACATACTCTTCATTAGCTGCACCATCAGAACCGAGTGAAGCATTAAGAGCTGTTGTTATTGCACTTATATCACCGAAATCAGTCGTATAAGCATTACCTGTTTTCTCATTTGTATTTGCAATGATTACACCACCGGCATCAAGATCAGCAGTTGCACCAGAACCAGCTAGAAGCGTAGTTGTAGGAGCTGTTTTACCTACAGCAACAGCTGTATATAAAGCACCAGTAATTTTGATGTCATCATTAGTTGTTGAGAAGTTAGTAATCTGGTCATGAGAAGTAGCAGAAACTGTGAAGTCTTGATCCGCACTTGTTATATCAGTAAGTGTAAGAATAGTCATAGTGTCTGTTGCGCTAGTAATTTTAACATCATCAGATCCAGTAGACACATTAACTGTATCTGTACCAGAGTTAGAGATGTAAACAACATCAGCACCCGCACTATCACTAACTGAGTTAGTACCGTCACCACCATTGATTGTATCTATACCAGAACCACCATCGATAATATCATCACCAGCACCTGTTGTAATAGTATCAGCAGAAGCTGTACCTGTGATTGTCCAGTCAAAGTCAGCAGATGCTACTGTTGTTGTAGCTGTAGCGCCAGCATTAACTTTAATTGTCCAGTCAGAAGTTGTGATTAGGTTATCTTCATTGTAGTTGATGTAAAGTAATTCATCAGTTGTATTATAGATAACTTCTAGTCTCTTACCAGACAATGAGTCTTGAGCAAGAGTTTTAGATGTTGTTGCTGTTAAGACAGTAGCATTAATAGTTACACCTGAGTTAAGAGATGAATAATCAATAGTGAATTTAAATTCATCAGTACCTGATAAGTAGTCAGTAATAACATCATAAGCAGTTCCTGTTGAGTCACTAACTGCACCAGAAGCACTTGAGTTATCATATTTAAGATCATCAGCACCTGCACCCAATGTAATAATGTCAGCACCAGCTGTACCATCAATAACATCAGCACCTGTACCTGACTTAATAGTATCAGCTTTAGCACCACCAGTGATAATATCTGCACCAATACCTGTTGTGATAGTCATTGGTGTCAATGTTTCTGCAGCACCGTTGAATGTTACAACACCTTTTACTGTACCAGCACTAAGAGTACCTGAAGTTCCCTGGAAGAAACCAGCTGTTAGCGTGATAGGTAAGGCTCTTGCAATACCATCATCTGTTAATGAGATAACTTCAAACTTAGTCATGTTTGTAGTTGTAACAGCAGTTAAGTTACCACCATCTGCCTTGATAGCTAGTGTATCAGTACCTGTTCCACCAACTAATACATCAGCAGTAGCAATTGAATCTTCATAGAAGTAGAAGAGATCATCACCAGCACCACCAGTAATTGTATCTGTAGTTGCAGCAGTTGCGACAGAATAGTATTTAATTGAATTAGCAGCTGAAAGTCCAGCAGCATCAACAGTAACAGCACCATTTGCATTAGTATCATATATTTTTAATGTAGTAGTTCCATTATTTGAATAAACACTATCTGATAAGGTAAGTGTATTAGCACCTGTTCCAGCGAATTGTACTTTTTCAACACTTGATAATCCTTGAAGATCAGAAGCAGCAACAGTTGTTGTCGCATTTTCTGAGAATTTAAGAATATCTGATCCAGCACCACCATCAAGAGTTTCAGCAGCAGTTAGACCAATGAAGTCTGAAACATCAGACATGTTGAATGTGTCAACACCAGCACCACCGATAAGTGTATCAACAACGGCACCACCACTAAGTGTATCGTTACCTAATCCACCATCAATTGTGTTTGCTTTAGCACCACCGATTAATGTGTCAGCACCTGCACCACCTGTCATAGTAATTTTTGAATCATCTTCAGCAGAAGCATTAACAAAAATACCACCAGATCCTGTCCAGCTTGAACCATCAACCACACCAGTGATTGCAGCAGTTGTGCCGTTACCACTTGCAGCAGCTGTTGCAGCTGTTACGAATTGACCATCAGTTAATGTAATGTAAGCACTGTTCGTACCAACATTCGCTAAAGTGATTTTTTCAATTCCAGTTATAAGAGTTAATGAAATGTAACCAGAAGCTGTACCAATATCAAAATCATCCATTGTGATAGCAAGAGTATCAGTACCCTTACCACCTGTGAATGTATCAGTTGCCTCTAAACCAGTAGCAGCTACTGCAGTTGATAGGTAAGTAACTGTATCGTCACCAGCACCGCCTGTAATGCTATCATCAATATTAGCAGCAACATTAAGGTTAGCTGTAATGCTGTTGGCTGATGTTAATGCAGAAGCAGTAACAGTTAGCGCACCAGCAGCTGTCGCTGTACCATTAGCTTGAATTTGCTGAATAGTTAGGTTTGAAACACCATTATTAGTAAATAATGTATCGTCTACAGTTACAGTTAAAGCAGCTTCACCTGTCATCTGAAGAACTTCAATACTCTTTAAACCATGAAGATCTGTACTAGCAATTGTAGTACCATTAGAATCACTAATTCTAAGTGTATCTGTACCTTCACCACCATCTACTACTTCAGCAGAAGCTAAAGTAATGAAGTCAGTGTCATCGTCAACAAGGAATCTATCGTTACCAGCACCACCTGAAAGAATATCAGCACCGCCATCACCATCGATAACATCATTACCAGCACCACCATTGATTGTATCAACTGATGCAGCACCGTTAATAATATCGTTACCACCATTACCATTAATTGTATCTGCAGCTGCAGCACCAATTAGTGTATCAATTAAATCTGAACCAGTGATAGTTTGTGGGTAAAGAACGCCGCCTGTATTACCTTCCATTGTAAGACCAGTTGTTAAACCAAACATTCCTGATGCATCGATTTCAGTTAAAACTGCAGCAGCTATATTTGATGTAATAGGTCCATAACCAGAGAAAGTAACTTTGTTTAGAGCGGATGAAGTTAAATCATCAGTATCAGTAGCTGAAAGACCACTTGTGATATTGATTGTTTCAAATTCATTTAATGTAATTGTACCAGCAGTTGGTAGAATGACACCAAGTCCACTTGCAGTAGCTATTGTAACATTCGCAGTATCATCTGATGTGTTTAGTGCTAGAGTACCAACAACACCTTCTGTACCTTGAATTTCAATTTTAGCATCTGCAGTTAAGTTTTTAACTGTAACGCCTGTTCCATCTGCTGTAGCAGTGGAAAGAACTCTAAATGTATCAGCACCAGCAATTTTAGCCAGGTCATAAACAGTTGAGTCAGTTGCACCAGCAGCTAGAACTTCAATACCAGTAAGTCCTGCTGTTGCAGTAGCAGTAAGAGTATCAGCATCATCAATTTCAACTGTGTCTGTACCGTCGCCACCAGCGAAGATGTCAGCACCAAGAGAATTCAATGATGAATCAAAGTTAATTGTATCATCACCAGCTCCACCAGTAACTATTAAAGTTGCTGTTGTTGCAACAGTGATATCTGCACCACCTGTTTGGCCAGTTAGATCAATAGTTTTTAACGAACCACCCATTGCAGCAGTAATTGTTGTTTTTGTTGCACCAGCAAGTGTTAATGAAGTAGCAGATGTAGCTGCAAGACCAGCTAAAGTAGATTTAACTGCGCCTGCATTCACTGTAACACTTTCAATACTTGCAAGCGTAACAGTACCACCAGCTAAGTTATTATTAAGATTCAGAGTGACAGCGTCGGCTGCACCAGCAACAACGGCTGCTGCGAAACCAACATTTAAATCACCAGCTGAATTCATATAATTAACATTTACTAGATTTGGTAAGTTCGTGAATAAAGTATCACCTGTAGCACTAGAAGCAACTAATCCAACAGTCTCTACACCACTATATAGTGATGATTCGATTGTTGTAGTATCTGTTTCATCTGTTTCAAAGTTTGTAACATCAATTGTTTCGATGTTATTTAATGTGATACCTGTAATAGAGTCACTAGCACCAGTTGATGTACCAGCAATAGAAAGTTTTAATTTATCAGAACCACCTGCGCCATCAACAACATCACCAGGAGCAAAACTTGTTGTAGTCGCTCCACCATCTGTTCCGTATGTACCACCGATAACATCAGTACCAGCACCACCAGTGATTTCATCAATTGCAGTAGTCATGTTTGTTACTGTCTTTTCGAGTGCAGCATTATTTGAAATTAAAGCTGTTTCACTACCAATAAGAACATTGCTGCTATCAAATACTGAAACCTTGATACCTTCAAGGCCTTCAGCTGTTGTATCAGCAGATGCAGTAACAGTAAATGTTGCTGTTGTTGAACCTGATGCTAATGTCACTGAACCTGAAAGGGTATCAGTATCACCAGATCCAGCTTTGTCAACAGTGTCACCATTTGTGTTGCCAGCTACATTATATGTAAATGCTGTGTCAGCAGTTGCTGCAGCATTTGCAGTAATTGTATAAGTAATTGCACTACCTTCGGCTACACTATTAGAGCTAGCTGAGAGAGAGTATGAGGTAGCACCTGAAGTAACTCCAGTTCCTGAAATAGTACCGCCAGTTCCATCAGTTATTGTGGAACCTGTTGGTAAGGATGATACACCCATAGCTGAAGCTAATTCTGCATATGTGCTAGATGATCCTGTTGTGCCAGATGTTTTGTTACCACCTACGTCGAAAGTAAATTGGTCTGCACCATTAACTGTTACAACTGCACCATTAGATAGTGTTAGTTGAACAGAGTCAGACGCAAATTTAGAACTTGCAATGGATAATCCATCTACAAGCTGTATCACGTTAGCGCCATTTGTATCAACAATAGTAACGCTTCCGCTAACTGCGTTTGAAATTATATAAGTGTCATCACCTCCAAGTCCTCGATAGGTATCCCCATCATTTGAAGGTACGATAATGTCCGATCCGGACGATGCATTAATTGTAGCCATGTTTCTCTCTCCTTATGTAACTAACAAAAGTAATTCTTTTCGAATCACTTGCCAAAAAATAAACTAATTCTCCTAAAAAGGTCAATTATGTTTTTACTTAATTTGTAACAGAATGTAACAAACTTTTATTAATGTAAACCCTTTTTAAAATTTTTTTTTCCTTTTTAACAATTATAAAATGGCAGAAATAAGGCCATTTTAAAAAATAATTAACCAATATCACCACTAGATGAAGCCGTTAGGTTTGTATCTGCAAGTATTTCAATGGTAATTGAAGTTAAATCTTTATCATAAATACCGTTAATAGCTAACTCTCCGCTTCCTCCACTTGAGTCTTTATCAAATAATATTCTTGTTTGATTATCAAATGAATTACCAGAAATTTCAACTCCACCTAAACCTTTAAATTGATCTACTGTTAAATTTTCACCACCAACATTAACTAGAACAATTTTATCAAGAGACGAATCAAAATCTGTAATTGTTATTTTGAAATTCCCTTCTGAAGATGTTGCACTTGAACCGCTATCAGCAAATTCATATCTAAATTCATCGGCACCTGCTGTTCCTGTCACATCAACATCAGCAGTTGCGGATGCTATATCGACTATATTATATGTGTCGGAAGAACTTGTATCTGATGAACTTGTATCTGATGAACTTGTATCTGATGAGCTTGTATCTGATGAACTTGTATCTGATGAGCTTGTATCTGA
>CEUA01084134.1_pt1 | contig 10492 bp, 7 predicted proteins | sample 361541 | NCBI WGS metagenome assembly CEUA01 (sample SAMEA2623079, study PRJEB7988) | marine metagenome | isolation source: saline water (ENVO:00002010), including
AATTAAAAATTAATTACTGAAAAATTCAAAAAGATTTATCTTTATATAATGATTGATAAAATATTCTTTTTTCTTTTATTTTTATTAAGTACTTTTTTAGCAATTATAGTTCAAAAGTTTTTTATAAAATATAGAAAATTCGATGATTTTAATCATAGGACATCTCATAATACTTTAGCAACAAAAACAGGGGGAATTGGTATTTTTATATGCCTATTTGTTTTTTCGTTTTTTTGTTATTTAAAAGGAATTGAGATTTTTGATTTCTCACTTCTTATTCCAATAAGCATAATGTTTGTTGTTGGAGTATATGATGACCTGTACAATGCTGATTTTAAACTAAAATTTATTTTACAAATAATAGTTGCCAAGATAATTATTGACAATGGTTTTTTTATTAATTCCTTCCATGGTGTTTTTGGAATTTATGAATTACCTCGAATTTTTTCTCAAATTTTTACAGTATTTGTTTTTTTAATTATTGTAAATGCTATGAATTTTATAGATGGAATTGATGGTCTTGCAATAACTGAAGTAATAAAAACTATTTTAATAATTGAACTAATTTCAGTTGAAAAAACCCCATTATACATTCTTGGTTTAATGGTTATTTTATCATTAATTCCTTTATATTACTTTAATTATAAAAAAAATAAGAAAATTTTTTTAGGAGACGGGGGTTCTTTGCTTCTAGGAACATTAGTGTCTATATACATTTTTTATGTTTTAGGTGAAAACTATAATATTAAAACTTCCTTTATTATAAATAAAGCCCTTTTATCAATTATTATAATTATATATCCACTAATAGATTTGTTAAGAGTTTTTATTATTCGTGTTTATAATAAAAAATCTCCATTTATTGCTGACAAAAATCATATTCACCATAGAATATTAGATATTGTAAAATCTCATTTTTTAGTTGTAATAACCATACAAGTTATTTCATTAATGTTTATTTTTGCCAGCATAATTTTATTGAATTGAAAAAAATAATTGTATTAGTTTTTATTGTTATAATTTCAAGTTGTAAATCAAGGGATTGTAATGATCTTGACTTTATAAAATCTTCAACAAATGAAAAAATAATTGGTTTAAAAGATTCAGATAAGCCCCATACGGGTAAATGCAAATTTCTTTATGAAAATGGTAAAACAAAAAGTAGTAGAGAATACCTAAAAGGTAAATACCATGGTTCTTGGAAATTTTTTTATAAAAATGGAAATATAGAAACTCAAGGGCAATATAATAAAGGTGAAAAAAATGGTGAATGGAAGTATTATTATGAAACAGGTAAAATTAAGCAGTTAAGTTATTATAAAAATGGAGAAGGAGTTGGGGTTTGGCAAAAATTTGATGAAAAAGGAAATCTTTATTGGGGAAAAAATTGGGGAAAAAAACCCTAGTTAATTACAAAATTCATCTAAAACATTTTTAGCTGCAGAAAATCCATATTTCAAAGATTTCTTTAGTAAATAACACCCCTTATCTAATTCTTTATCTTTTAATAAATTAACGGCCTTATAAAACTCAGATTTTCCAGTTTTAGGATTAAGTGAATCTATAACGATATCAAAATGTTTATAAGCATTCTTTGTATCTCCTAATTTTTGATAAGAAATCGCCAAATTCTCTTGATAAGAAAATTCATAAGGATCTAGTTTAATTGCATTCAAATAATCATTTACTGCTTTATCATATTCCTCCCTTTTAAAATAATCTTCCGCAATCACCGAGCTGGCAAGAGCCTTCGCGAAATTTTCTTTACCTATAAGTATAAATTTCTTGATTTCAATAAAACTTATATCATCAGGATAAACTTTTATTAAAGAATCAATTGTTTTTTTCATTTCATTATTTCCAGGGCCAATAACCTCACTTTTAGCATTTAAATAAGCTTTCCATACCAAAGAACTTTTATATTTGATCTTTTTAATAGTATTATTTATTTCATCAAGATCTTTTCTTTTTCTAAGTTCATTAAAATATTGAGTTGAGTGAGATTCACTATTTGGTAATTTTTCAAATGCTCTTTTAATATATTTAAATACACTATCACTTTCCTTTAAACCTTTATATAATTGAACCAAAAGATTATCTCTAAATCCTAAATAAGGATTTAAATTCTTTTTACTTAATAATTCTATGGCTTCATTATATTTTCCCTCTTGAATAAAATAATTTGCTTTTAATTCATTTATTGGTATTACTGATGCCGTCAAATTTGGAAAATTATCTTGAACTAAATGAATATTGTTAATTGATAAGAAGTTTGTTCCATCATTATAATCAGAATACAAAACACTCTGGTCTTTAAGTGAAATAAAATTTTTATAGCTTGAATATATGGAAGTCGATGAAAAAACTAATAGAGTTAATAAAATTAAAATTTTATTAAATTTATTTAAGCTAAAAATCCTTTTTTTACTTTGATTTAAATTTATAATAAGTGCCAAAATTAAAATCAAAGAAAGTTGACTTATAGGTCTAGCAATTGGGAAATTAAATAAAGAATCAAAAATGTAGACTAAAATTGAAGAAAAAACTAAAAAATAAAACAAATCATTTCTGTCCTTCAGATAAAGATTATAAAGCTTTAATAAAATAAAAGTGAAAATAAAAATATAGAAGATTGAAGCAAGAACACCACTTTCAGAGGCTATTTGTAAAAAATCGTTATGAGCATGGTAAGGAATTATATATTGTTTAATGTCTTTGCTATCATAAGCAATAGAAACTAATTTCCAATTCCCAATGCCCACACCAAAAAATAAATTTTTAGATATTGAAGTTAATGCATGTTTATAAAATCTTAACCTTTGATTAACAGAGCCATCATCTGTGTTCAAAGAAATTGTTGAGGATCTGTTAAAAAAGGTACTCTTAGTCTGGCCAGATAATAAACTGTTGGATATAAGAATAGAGAAAATTAAAGGCAATGAAATATAAACAATTTTTATAAATTTAGTTTTAAAATTATTTCTATTCTTTATAAGAAACATGGAAAAAAAGTAAATTCCAAATACTATAAAAGTTGCTATAAAAGCTCCTCTTGAATTTAAAATAATGATTACAAAAAATGAAATCATTAATAGTGTTAAAAGTAGAATTTTTGAAAATATTTTCTTTCTAGTTTCAATATAATAAATAAGAAAGGGTAATTTAAAAACAATTGAAAAGGAAGTGACATTAACATTAGCTGCCGCTCCAACATAATTCCAACTTCTTGCTAAAATATTTCCTGTTGAAGATAAATCTTTAAGCATTGGATAGAAAGAAAGAAATACTTCAGCTAGAAACAATAAAAACATAAGATCAATAAAAAACTTTTTAGGATTAATTAAAAGGCTATTTAAAATTATAAGGTTAAGCAAACAAAAAAAAACAGAAAAATAATTTGAAAAGGTAATTATTGATTCCGGTATATTTTGAGATTTAATAATTGAAAAAATCGAAAAAAATAAAAATAAACTATAAAATAAAATGATTTTATTAGAAAATAACTCACCTAAAAATGAAAATGATTTTTTTATATAACTCAAATATGAAAACGTAATAATATTTATAATACTTAGAGCGAACCATTGAGGGCCAATCTTATCATGTGCTCCTAATCCTGGAAGAAAATATAAACAAGCGCTTAATAAAATAAGAATTTTAAATAATCTCTGATTTTGAAAACTTTCTGTATTCAAATTATAATATAAAAGATATGATCAAAAATAAAAAAACCCCCTGTATAACAGAGGGTTTTTTTTATTTAAATAATTAATTCTTAAAACTTTTTTAAGAAAAAATTATATAATTAATTAAAGCCAAGCAACTCTAGTTTTTGAAACTGCAGTTGAAGCACCACCAGCTACCGTATCTTCAGGTAATCTAGCATCAGGCGCATCTTTGTGAGCAGCGTCAAAACCAATTAACTCTTCAGCATTCACAGAATTTGAACGTACTGTAGTAGTTAATTGAGCTATAGTAGAAGATCCCGTAAGAGCAGCTCCAACAAGCTTATTAAGCAATGTACCTGCAACATTTGATTCAAGAGTAATAATAATATTATTTGAAATCAATGTATTGTCTGTACTAGCTCTAGTTGCTCCAATTACCCATTCAACACCTTCAGCATAATTCCCAGTTCCAGCAGTTCCACTAGCTGTAACAGCCATACCTAAAGCTAAGCCATTACCACCTGAGTGAGTTACACCTGTAACCGTAATTATACCCGCAGTTGCTTCAGAACCAGCAGTTACTGTAGCATTAGAAGAACCTGAAACTTCACCAGCTACACCATATACAGCAACCCATCTAGCTGCAAGAGCTGTAGCTAAAGCACCGGTAGAATTACCAGTTGCAGTAACAGTATTACCACCTACAGTTAAAGTAGCATAATCATCAGCATCCATAAATACAGCATATTCAGGAGAACCAGAAGCACCAGAAGTTGCAGCAATTCTACTAGCAGAAGTAGTATATCTTTCACCTGTAACAGTTCCAGAAGCACCAACAGTAGTACTTAGAGAAGAAATGGTAATAGTATTAGCCATACCTCCACCTAAAGCAGCAGAAAGAGTAGCTTCAGTAGCCGTAGCTCTTGTTGTATGAGAGCTATTAATTATTGCAGCTAAGTCAACAGACTTATTTCCATCTAATGCCATAACTTTACCAGCTCCACCATCTCCAGTAGCATAAGTTACACCTGCACCGTCTTGGAAAACATTAGTTCCGTTATTAACAAGCTTTAAGTGATGACCGTTAGCAGTTCCTGAAAGAAGCCAAGCGTATTTAGCTGCTTTCTCACCTAATGCACCAGCAGCAGTATTAGGTTTCAACCTTAAAATAGTAATAAATGCAGCATTAGTTTGTGCATCAACAGTATCAGTAGAAATATACAACTTATCAGTTTGTTCTGCAGAAGCTTCATCAGTAAATGATTCCATAGTATCCCAGAAAACATGAGCCGTTGTATCAGCATCAGCAGCAATAGCCGTTAAATAAGTCTTTAAAGTATCCATTCCTGAAGAAGTAGTAAAAGAACCTCCATCAGTAGCACCAAAATCAGTAACAGCAGGATCTTCAATAGTATCAACCGCACTAGCAGTTAAATCATTGCCATAAATCGCAACAGATGGAGAGCCAGTAGCTCCGCCTTTTGTAACGCCTGTAAAATTAAGAGTAGTTAAGTCATCATTACCTGTAACAGTAAGATTCTCAAGATTATCAGAAGAACATGTCAATGAAATTAAAGACGTATTACCTGTAACCGAAAGAGTTCCATCTATAGTAGTACCACTCCATGTAGTGTCAACAGTTAAGTTTTCCATATCTGTATTACCAGCAAAGGTTAATCCAGTCATAGAACTACCTGTTAAAGTAACTGCAGTTAAATCTGTGTTTGTTGATAAATCAACAGCACCTGTAACAGCAGCAGCAATAGTAACATTCGCTAAATTTCCATTACCAGTAGCAGTAACAGAAGCAATAGCTCCTTTTAATGTTAAATTAGTAAGGTCAGTAGCACTAACAAAAGAAATTGCAGGTGCAACAGGAGTTGCAGCAGCATTTTTCACACCAGTAATATCTAGTGTTTCAAGATCAGTAGCAGCAGTGACATTTAAAGTAACAACTGAATTAGAAGTAAATGATACTACTCCTTCATCAAGAACGATTCCTGTTGTATTATTGTCTACAGTAGCTGTAGCTACATTTTTAAGAGTAATAGTACCCTTAGTAAACTTAGTATAATTAACAGAAGATGGTCCCTCAATAGTTAAAGCCAAAGCAGTTTTCTTGCCTAAAGCATCAAGGTTATCTAAAGCGTCTATTAAAATAGTACCTCCCTCATCAACTCTTAACGTAAGAGATGCACCAGGATATCTTTTTAAAGCAGTAAGATGTAAATTAGTAGCTTTATTAAAAGCAACAGTACCAGCTGTATCAGTAGAACCGTTTCTAGTATTTAATGTTGTAACACTAGCTAACTTATCAAAAGCGATAACTCTTACTTTACTTTTATATTCATCATGCAAAAAGACATTAGTTGCAGATTCCAAATTAGGAAACTGATATCCAACTCCTTTAGCAGTCAAAGAAGCAACACCTGTTATAGTAGAAAATGTAACTTCTTTTATTGAAGAAGATTGAGATAAATAGCTAAAATCTTTAACAACCGTGTTAATTCTATTAACAACCGTTTGAATAGAATCAGCATCCATTGTAGTTTCATGAGTGATATATACATTACCATTAACAATATTTAGTTTAGTTCCGAAAGCCAAAGCTGCACTTAACTGACTAGGTGTTGAAATAGTAAGGTCTCCTTGATAAACATTACTGTTATTCAACAGTTCTGTTAAATCCGTTTGAGCTGCAGAAACGTCCGATTGAATAGCCTGAACCTCTTCAGATGAAGCAATTCCATCTATCTGAGATTCCAGTGTAGCAACCGTTTCGTTAATTCCAGCTAGTCCACTTGCAAGAGCTGAATCCACTGTAGAGGCAATAGACCCCGAAAGTGAAGAAACAGTGCCTTGAAGCGCTGTAAGATCAGACTGAACCTTAGACAACCCAGCTACTTGCGATGCAAGAGCCGTAATCTGACTGTTTAAGTCATCAAACTGATCATCATAATTTTGACAGCTCACTATTAAAAGTGCACCAGCCAAAATACTTAATAAACATTTTTTCATTTGATAAAAATTTAATTAAATTAATATTTGTTTGCCTTTTAAGTTTTTATTAGTTAGAGAATGTCAAAAATCCTAGGAAAATCAACACTTCAGATCACATTTACACTTAAAATGCAAAATACATAGTGCAAAGACTGTGCCAAACTGCTGTTTTTGCAATGTCAATACACTTTTTATTTAAATTTAGATGCTATATAAATAAGGTTTGTTAAATTGAAAAAAAATAGTTTATGAAACCCATTTTTATATTAATAAACTTCTTTTTTATAATTAGCTGTGTAAATAATTCAAATAATGATTTAATAAATAAAGCTAAGGAAATTCATAAAAGAGTAATAACCATAGATACTCACAATGATATTGATGTTAAAAACTTTAAGAGTACTTATAACTATTCTATAGATACTAAAAACCAGGTAAATCTTCCTAAAATGACTAAGGGAGGCCTAGATGTTTCTTGGTTAATTGTATATACAAAACAGGGGACTCTTGATAATAATGGTTATTTAAAAGCAAAGGAAAATGCTTTTTCAAAATTTAATGCTATACAAAGATTAGTTTATTTGTATGCTACAGATAAAATTGAATTGGCTAGATCATCAAATGAAGTTAAACAAATAATAGAAAAAGGGAAAAAAGTGGCTATGATTGGTGTAGAAAATGCCTACCCTATTGGACTTGATACGGCTTATGTAAAGAAATTCTATGATATGGGTGCAAGATACATGTCTCTTGCACACAACGGTCATAATCAATTATCAGATTCTAATACTGGTGAATTTGATAATACTAGTTTACAAAATGGAATTAGTGAACTTGGTAAACAAGTCATTGATAAAATGAACTACTATGGAATGATAGTAGATATTTCTCACCCCTCTAAAGAAGCTATTCGTCAAACAATTTTACATACTAAAGCTCCAGTAATAGCCTCTCATTCTTCTGCCAGACATCTTAGTAATCATCCTAGAAATCTAGATGATGAGCAACTTAAATGGATTAAAGAAAATGGAGGAGTAGTTCATGTTGTAGCTTTAGACGAATTTATAAATAAAATAAAACATGAGGCCCATCTTGAAAATCCAGAATTAAATCTACCAGTTGATGTCTCAGATTTTGTGGATCACATAGATTATATTAAAAACCTAATCGGTATTGATCATGTAGGGATAAGTTCCGATTTTGATGGAGGAGGAGGAATTAAGGGTTGGCAAAATGCTTCTGAGACCTTTAATGTAACTCTTGAACTAGTAAAAAGAGGATACTCCGAAAGTGAAATAAGTAAAATTTGGAGTGGTAATTTACTTAGAGTTTTAGATGAAACAGAAAAAGTAGCTAAAACCCTACAAAACAAAAATTAAAGTTTCTTTCTAAGATAAAAAAGTAAATCTCCAATTGCGTTTCTTACATCTTTATTAGAACTTCTATGATGATTTATCATAATAGAAAAAATATATTTCTCATTTGATTTCCCAATTAAAAACCCCGATAAATTATGATTATTTCTTAAGGTTCCTGTCTTTGCAAACACAAAAGGTTCTTTTTTTGATTTATAATAATCTTTTAAAGTACCTGAAACTCCTCCCGCTGGAAATAATTTATTAATCCCTTTCCATCCAATCTTCATATGGATCTGGTTTAAAATAGAAATAAGAGCTCTAGAGGTGATAAGGTTATATCTGGACACTCCTGATCCATCAGCCCATATCAAAGGGTCAAGCAGGAAATTATCCCACTGCTTTTTAAAAAAATCAATTGCTTGATTACTATTAAAACTATTAAATTTATTTTTACTTATCATTAATAATAATGATTCAGCTACTAAATTATCACTATCATGAAGCAGAGCTTTATAAATGTCTTCAGTATATTTAGTATATAAAGTCTTCCAATCAATAATTGAATTCTTTTCATCTTTCATCTTAATCTTTTTCTTTAATGCTTTAGATAACAAATTAATAAATAGTGAATCTGAAGTAATAAATGGTCTTTGTAAAGTATCATTAATTTCAAACTTTTTTTCGTTTACTAAATAAACATTTTTATCCTCTCCTCTTTCAATTAAAGGTTCTTCCATTTTATCAATAACTTTTATTTTATTATTAAAAAACTTTGGGAATACTTTAATTTTTGAACTTAAAGAATCTTTATAAAATGAAACAACATTTCCGTAAATAGGGAATGCACTAATCTCTGAAGAGAAATAATAGTTATAGTCATCCCATGACCAACCTGGACCAAATTTTGGTATTTTATTTTTAGAATTATGATATACTAGTTGATCTTTATTTTCAAAAAAATTAATAAGAGATTTATCTGGATAGAAAGGATGAAGTAATAGTGGAAAGCCTGTAGATTTAAAATTTAAAATCGTATCATTTTCAATATAATATTTAACAGAAGGAATACTATCAAAAGTATTAATAGAAGCTAAAAAAGTTAATAATTTAATATTTGAAGCGGGATTCATATACTTGTTTTCATCCTTAGTAATAAACTTTTTTCCACTATTTAATTCTATAAGGCTTATAGCAATATGAGCCCCATCTAAAGCCTCAATTTTTTTTATTTTCCTTTCAATTCTTTTATTGTATTTCTGAGAAAAAGAAAAAAAGATATTAAAAAGAAAAAAAGTTATAAGAATGTAAATTTTCATAATTCTATTTTCCGTTTACAAATAAAAACTCATTCCAATCTTTGCAATATTAAATCCAAAATTGATTACTTTTTTATATTCTTTAGTTGAAGAGTCTAAAAGAGGATTAGTATGATTCATGTGGATTAAGTAAACTTTCTTTCTTTCTGAAATAGATAAATCTTTTAATAAATTCATTGTTTCTATTACAAAAGGATGAGGTATTTCTGATATGTCTCTATTATTTATTTCTTTTTTATCATAAAAAGTTGCATCAATAAAAGCATAATCTACATTCTTCAAAACTTCAATAAGTGACTTATTCCATTTGTCCCACTTATCAATATCAGGTAAAAATAAAGCTGTTTTCTTTTTACCTTTAATATAATAACCAACTGTTTCAGAAAATTCATCTCTGTGAGGAACTATAACTGGAATTACAGAGACATTATTATTTAAAACAATTTTCTCGTTTTCAATAATTTTATTTAAAACAATATTTTTATCATTTACTAATTGAGACCATGGCCCATTATTTTTTAAAAAATTAAACATTCTTTTCATTGTAAAAACATCTAAACTATTGGCCCCTAATGCCTCTTTACCTAAATACATTAACCCAGAATAATGGCCTATATGTGCATGTGTTAAAAAAATTCCTTTAAGGTTTAATTCTTTTTTAAAATTATTATTTAATAACCTGAGTTGTTTTTCAATATCTGGAGTTGCTTCAAATAAAAAAAGTTTATCATAATCTATATCTACAAGAGCTAGAGAAGTTACTAATCTTTTATTTTTTTCTTTTTTTGATAAAGACTTACAACATTTTTTTTCACACCCAATGTGAGGGGATCCTCCATCTTGAATAGTTCCAATAACATTTAATCTTAAAGAACTTTTTTGACCATTAATACTTTGATGAAAAATAAAAAAAAATAAAAAAATATATATTTTAAACCTTCTCACCTAATTTATAATTTAACCATTAAACTAGTAAAATAATTTCTTCCTGGTGCAGCTTCATAGTACCTTCCTCCGAATGCATTAATTCGGATATTATCATAATAATCTTTATTTAAAATATTTTTTACTCCTCCAGATAACAATATTTCTCCCCAACTATTATAAAATGTTTTACTTGACTGAAAATTAAAAATACTGTATGAATCAA
>CEUA01234492.1_pt1 | contig 10486 bp, 10 predicted proteins | sample 361541 | NCBI WGS metagenome assembly CEUA01 (sample SAMEA2623079, study PRJEB7988) | marine metagenome | isolation source: saline water (ENVO:00002010), including
CAGCGAGTTTGCCAAGCCGTTCATTTGGGACGAGTGGGGCCAGATTTCCTGCCAGTCCGTTGTCGCTTGCGACAAGGTTGACCTGAACCAGAACGCTAAGAAGCAGATCGGACGTCTTCTTGACGCCGAGTTGACTCAGTGCGCTATCACGATGCGTAACTACATCGAAGAGCAGCTTCACACAGCTAAGAGTGTGAATGGTGACATCGATGGTCTTCGCGGAATGATCGACTTTGCCACGCCTGCAGCGCAGAGTGGGACTGTCGCTAACGTCGCGAAGAACGCAACCTACCACCACAACCAGTTCCAGCAGATCGCTGGTGGCTTCATGACTCAGGGTATCCCGACCTGGACTAAGTTGTACCGAGAGTGCGCTAAGTTTGGTCGTCGTCCCGACGTCATGCTGGTCGACCCAGCTGTCTACGACGGTTACGAGGAGTGGTGTGGTCCTGAGCGAGCTCTGGTTGACGAGGACATGGGAAGCGCTGGCTTCACTAGCCTCCGATTCAAGGGTGCTCTGGTTATCCCTGACTACAACATCACTGAGAACAGTGGTGAAGGCTTCATGTTGAACCTGACCGGTGGCACTCCAAGTGGCTCGGTTGGGTACAACTTTGAGCCTGGAATGCTCGATCCCGTTAAGGGCAAGAGCCAGGGTCAGACCAACCTAGGCAACATGAAGCTTTGGATTAACCCCAACGCTCACTTCTTCATGGATGACTGGCGCTTGGCGCAGGAGCAGTGGGCTTGGATTTCCAAGACCAAGTTCCACAGTATCCTTACGATCAATAACCTTCGCGAGCACGGTTGCTTCAACTTTGCTGGCGGCGCGTACAGCGCCTAGAAAGGAGTACGAAAATGGCTTTGTCTCTTCCGAGAAAGATTACTGTTGAAGCAATCAACAAGTCGACCGTTGCTCTTATTCAGGGTTACGTTGTGCAGTTGATTGTCACGCGAAACGCAGACGGGGACCTAGTCTCCGAGGCTTACGCGGTTGATAAGAGTTCGGCTGCTGGCTCGACTCAGCTTGACCAGGTCATTATGACTATCGGTGTTTGCGAGAGTCTGTCTGTGGCTGCTGGTGATGTTGGTTCCTTCTGTGTTGCTGGCGAGACTCTCGCTTTTTGCGATGCGGACGGCGCTGACATTGACAGCAATGCTGCTCTTTTTGTAGCGGACGACAACATCGGTAACGCGGTGAAGTTCACGCTTACGAATAACGCGGCGCTGTCGTCAAACAACAACGGGGGGGCCAACGCCGTCCTTTCTGGCGTGTTGGGCGCAACAGAGCTGGAGACTGTATTGACGGCTCTTCGCGGTCGCGCAAACGACCCGCTTGGTGGGGCGTTGAGCAATGGCGCTGACCTTGTTGTTGATGGATCTCAGGGCAACGTAAAGATTGTTCTTTACAACAACCCTATTGGTCCCTTCATGTAGAAAACTCGTCTGTCAGCCGCTTAGGCCGTTGGCAGGCAACACACCTGAGGGTAGGGGGCTTCGGCCCCCTACCTAAACAGGTCGAGAAAGAGAGAATTTAGAATGGCTACTAAGACAGCGCCCGTAGGTTTCGGGCGAGCAATTTGGAACGCTGTAAAAGGCGCGCATCAAACTCACGGAGCAGGCCTTGCGGTGGTCACTAAGAGCATCGCTTTGCCCGACACGACCAATTCAGGGCCACTGCTTACGACTGACGGGGACTCATGTCTTTACCCCATCTTTACGGCACCCGCTTCGTCAGCCGATGGTGGGCACTGGAAGATTGAGTCAATCGTTATTGAAAACGAAAAAGCAATCACTAGTAGCAGTCACGCTTCTAATGGTACTCAGTCGGTGTTTATTACTGGTCGAGACAATGTGAACGTTAGGATTCCTGACGGTGCGTTGGTCGGAAAGATCATTAGCAACATCTGGCTCAACACCAACACCACCAACCCGGCTACTCACGCAATCAGCACTGCCGCTGACCCAATTACGCCAACGGTTAAGGGGCCTGAAAATGCTTCTCCTGCAGAGGTATTCCTCGCGCCTAAGGATTGCCTTTACATTGGCTTTCTTCGCGCGGGAGCTGGACACGACACGAGTGCGATGGGACCGCTAGACATCACGGTCTATCTCAGACGATCACATCCCGGTCGCTAGACTCGGGTAACCTCTAGGGGTGTGGGGCGACCTGACCGCCCTGCACCCTTAGATCCCCGAACTGGAGGCTCAGGTGAACTTTGCTACACTTAAGCAGCGCCTAGGACGTAGGCGCGGATTCGATGGAAATGAGTCTCGCCTAGGAGACTTCGTCAACGACGCATACATGACCATCTGTGGTCGGCGTCAGACGTGGAGCTGGTTGCGGAGAACCCACCAGTTCAGCACTTACGCCCCCGAAACGGCTGCTGGAACGGTAGCTTCGCCAGGGGCGACCTTTACGGCTGGAAGTCGCGTTATCTCAAACATGACGACAATCGCAGGTAAGGCCACTAGGTCTGGAGCTCGATTGTCTTGTCCAGATGGCACGGTTCATCGAATCGCTAGCCACGACGCAACGACCAATGCGTACATCGAGGCCAACTACGGGGGCTCCACCACTACCGCAACAAACCGTGACGCTTGGAAGATCTACTGGGACGAGTACCCGCTTCCTGCGAACACAGCGGGCGTTGAGTCTATTATTTGCACGGGCAATGGCTTCACTAGCCACATGAAGAAAGAAAGTCTTCTCCCACAGCACATGAAAAAGATGACGGTTAAGGATTACGAATCTTACCCGCAGTACTACTCAATAGAGCGACACACACAGATTCCAGTTCCCGGTACTGCACCTACAGCTACCGCTATTACAAATGGTAGCGGCAGCATGGTGCCAGGCACGTACAAGTACAAGTACTGCTATTTCAATACTAAGACACAGGAGCTTGGGCCTTTTTCTCCTGAGGTTTCTGTAACGATAAGCGCCCCAAATAACGGGGTTGATTTGGCTTACGTTCGACAGTCTGACTTCGGCGTTTCTATTTACCGGACCAAGGTTGGTGGGTCAGAGTTTTTCCATCACAGAAACGCCCCAACAAGCGACTACATTACGAGCACCTTGCAGGACCTGTACACAGACAGCACGATTGGGTTTAAGCACTTTGACTTAGACATTACCGGTGCAACGATGGGCACAAACATTGGCTCGGTATCACCAATGGCGGTTGAGCTTAACGGCTCAGACCACATCAGGACCTGGCCTCCCCCGGATGGCGAGTATGTGATTGACATCACTTACTTTGTCGCACCTAAGGAATTGGTTCTAGACACGGATGTCCCGCACATCCCTGTCCAGTTCCACCAAGTCATTCTCGACCTAGCCGAAAGCTATGCTCTAAGCGAGGGGGAAAATTACTCCGCATCGTCCTTTAAGAGAAGCGTAGCTATGGAGATGATTGAGCGAATGGAGCGCGACGAAGAGTCCGATCCAGGGACAGTCATTAGCATTGGCTACGGAGAGCCCGGGGCTTACGACAAGCAATTTAGCGATGGCAGTTGGCCTCGCACAGTAGACACCTAGGGGCAAGCGATGGCTAGAATCGCACAGGGCCGTGGCATCCGAGCCATCCCTATTCTTACCTCAGGCCTTTCCGACCGCGTCTACGTGGCTAACGGAGAGGCTCGAGAGGTTGATGGCTGCTATTTCCAAGTTGTTGGTCGAGTAGAAAAGGTTAAGGGCATCCGGGGATTAGTTGACTGGGAGTGGTTAACCCCGCATCTGCTCAATACGAGGGTTAATGCAATTACCTCGTACACCGTTCCAGGGGGGCCGACCGAGCTGGTTGTTTCTATCTCAGGAGATAGCTCTAAGGCTGAGCCGCACTACACAAGCCTAGCAAACACTATCGGACCTTTAAGCGCAGACAAGTACAAGGCTGGTCGGATTCTAGTAGTTAGGGGGAACAGTCTGGAAAAGGCTGGCTTGCCGCACATTGGAGAAGGAAGCCCGTGGGAAGAGCAGTACTCTTCAAGTCCTGAAGGTAACCAGTTTATTGCTGCGCGTCGAACGGAAGGGACGGACCCCTTTGAGGGAGACTACTTCTCAACTTGGGGCGGTTACTTGTTTATCTCAAACGGGGTAGATGCAAATTTAAAGTGGAACGGAGACTACGCATCAAGAATTGGCGTTCATGAAATTCCGTCACCACCTAGCGCAGCAAAGGTCTCTCCTGACCCAGACGGGCAACTTGCACTAGACCCAGATTTTTCTATCAATGATGAGTTTGTTGGGATTGGCGAGGGTGATCGGGGCAATGACTTGAGCTCTGTCCAAACAATGCAGTACCGAGCTACTTTTGTTAGCGAGAGCGGGGCAGAGGGATCGCCTAGCGAGCCAGGCAATACCGTTAAGGTCGGAGAGATCTACAAGAACGCTAGCTTTCACGACACTCGCAAAGATGTTATCGGGACCGGGGGTGGAGAAAATTGCTGGATTGAAGAGCCTGAGCCCCCCTTAGACGGCTCAGGGGGGACTCCCCTTTCTAGAAACCCGCACAGGGCGCTAATTAAAATCACAGGGTTTGACCGACCCTCGCAGTCAGACATTGTTTGGAGAAACATCTACAAACGAGCGAAGGACGGGGAGTATTACTTTTGGCGACAAATTTGCGTTAACCAGCGAGTGGTTTACGACCATGAAGATGCTGTTGACTCTGCAGCCTTAGGATCTCCTTTAGCTGAAAGGCTGACCCCGCCTCCGACAAGTAAGTACATCGCCTTCTTCAAGGGGCGCGGTTATTACGTTACAGACTCAAGCCCGTCTTTTGTTTTCTACAGTGATCAAGATCTTCCAGAGCAAGTCTCAGACCCAAACCAGTTTCTTGACGTAAACAGTAGAGACAACTCAGACATCACGGGGATGGTGGCGATGGAAGATTCGCTAATCATCTTTAAGGAAGACTCTATCTACCAGGTCACAGGCTCCTCTGATGGGACTCCTGTGCTTACTCCGGTTAACGAGTCTGTTGGGTGCGTTGCCCCTAGGGCTTCAATTTTAGCTTACGAGCGGATTGTGTTTGTTGGCCGAGATGGCGTGTACCAATACAACGGTGGATCGATTAAGCCACTGTCTGCAAACCTAAACAAATGGTGGAAAAACGTTTCAACTAGGGGCCTTAGGAACGCGGTTTCTTGGCTTGATGAAAAAGAGCGCCGGTTGTTTATTGCTTTGCCAAGTGGACCCGGAAACGAAAACGACACCGTCCTTTGCTACCACTACCAGTTAGACGCCGTAACGGTAATCAAAGGACAAAAGGTTACTGCCGCTGCTCATTACAAAGGCGAGTCGGTGCTTGGCATTCGCCACGACGAACGCTCGCACAAGGAAGTGTCTGTCCGTGACTCACCTAGGATCCCGACAACTAAAGGGAAGACTAAGAAGGCAAAGAGCGCGGTTGATTCAATTCAGAATTCAGACTTAATTTTGTGGGGGCTTGGCGACTCTTTTGATTACAAGTTTCGCCCTGGGACTGCTGACCAAGGGAAGCTTCCTACTGTGTCTGCAGGGTCTTGCTCTGGGCGCATTAAGTTTGGGCCTTACGGTCAAACCCAAACTGGGTGGTCTTCTGGCGAAGAGATGGAAGTCAGCGGGATTGACGTATTCTTCCCTTACACCGGGGAGCACTCGGTTACAGTCAAGTGGTACAAAAACAGAAACCCTGTTGCTGAGGGCCAGATGTCGTTTGCCTTAAACAAGTTTGGCACGCTGGCAAACAAAGAAGAAAACACGGACCTTGAGAGCAAGATTGGCTGGGGTGATTCGACAAAAACGTGGGGGAGCTCCACGTGGAACGGTCGACCCCAGCTCATGCAACGTCTTGTTTTTCCGAACTCAGTAGTTTGTCGCGAGATTGAGATTGAATTTGAAAACGGGACAAACGACGAGCCGTTTTCAATCGACAGCTTTGTTCTTTGGCGAACATCTAAGGGCGCAGAGAGGCAGCGGTAATGTCGGTTGAAAGCCAGGACAAGCTTTCGCGCCGTCTTTCTCGCGCAATTACTAAGGCTGGTTTGGGTGTGCCTAAATCTTTGCCTTTGGCAGAGAAGGCTTCTCGGGTTATGTCTTCGCTTGGACTTCCGTCAAAGCCAGATCTTTCTGATGCTAGTAAGCTGAGCCAGGTCGTCAGAACCATTGAAAACAAGTTGAGGTAGCTTATGTACTTTCGCAAGGTAAGTTACCCAAAGGACCAGCAGGCTGACGACCCAAGTGCCTTGTGGCAGGAGATGCAACGCATCAGGACCCACTTAGCTGAAGTCGACCAGAACAACGTAGATAAAGACACGATTGGGAAGAGCCTAATCGTTGCTCCCAACTCAACGGATCACAACGGCATTAGCGACATTGTCGGCGCAGACCACACGTTTCTGTACGAAGAAAAAAAGAAGGCTTCCTCCGACCCAATCAAGGAGCTTAGAAACAAGCACGATGGGCACTGGTACGACTTAGGTCGCAAAGGATTGCGGCTAAAGGCCGTGTCTCGAGGTGACGCTAAGTGGATTGTTGGCGTGTCGCTTTCAGCAGTTATCTCTGACATCGACCGGGTTAAGACTGATACTAGGTCTGCCCACCTAGACGCTGAGTTTACTGAGTCTGATTTAATCTCAGCAGGAGCTAGGGGCTTTTTTAACTTTGAGCGAGTAAACCTTGGTGAGCGGCGAGACGAAGAGCAGCGCGGAACGTTGTCCCTTAAGGCGCGATGCAGCCAAGGAGGCTTGTCTGCAGCAGAGGCAGTCGGTTCGTTTAACTCCTATCAGTGGGGTTGCTCTATTGCGACGGTTGCTTGCTTTGATGTTCGCGGTGGGCCGGTTGAGTTTTCTCCGAGCGCAATGTTTCGGTCTTTGCTTAACGAAACAGACTGGCGGATTAAGATCGTTGAAGCGAACATTTTTGCGTTTGGGCTGTACCGATAATGGCTATCTACACCTACGAAAAAGACTACCGAGACTTAGAGGGAAAGGTCTCAAGCGCCTCTAATACAAAGAAAAACATTGAGTCTATTCAGGACGAAATTAATGACCTGTCCTGGGACAACGTAGAGCGCGGATCTTTAGACCAGTACCACGCAAAGCCGGGAGAGCCCTTTAAGGAAATTGAGGGCAGGTACAGTAATAAAACTAACTTTGGAGGAAGTTTCCCTCAATTTTCAAACGTAGGCTCTTTGTCGTTTCAAGTAGACAAAGACTGCGGAGTCTATCTTGTCGGCACGGTATCTATGGATACGACGCCACTTACAAGCGCTAGAAACGCAGACAGATCCCGCTACGAGATTAGGCTGTCTGCTCGAGACGACAACACCGGGAATCAAATTGGAAGTTGGAATTTATCTAAAGGTTACGCTGTAGATTCAAACGGAGGCCTTAAGATTGTATGGGGATACCAGCCAAAAGACTCTGGCACTAACACCGTACTTATGCACATATCAAGGCACAGTGGAGAGTCGATCTCTCCGAGCAACGTTGGCTATGTAAACCTAACTGCGTTTGTGATTAAACGATGAGCATACTCAACATCACCCACCCAAGTGACTTTGTTAACGACGGTAAAATGCGAGCAGACCAGTGGTCTGACGCCGTAGACTCAATCGAAGGCGTTTTCCAGTCTGGCGTTCATGGGGAAAACTTTGGGGACGGATCAATCCGGGGCTCGTCTTTTCGCAGGAACGGGCTAACAGAGGTTTTCCACAGAAAATCCACAGGCTCTCCTTGGGTTTGTTGGCCTACAAAAAACACAGACTTTGCGGACATCCCCGGCGGGGCCTTGCGCTTTCGGCTTAGAGCTCCAGCTAAAGTTGCTGTTTACTTCTCAGCAAAGATCTTAAGAAGTAACAGCAGGGATGTAACGCTAACGGACCACTGCTTGGGCAACGGCGACACAGACCGAAACCCAGTTGTTCAAGATCTTAAGTTTAGGGTAGATGTTCGCGGGCACTGGGAAGGTGAGCGAGAAGAGCCGGGAGACGAGTACCTCCAAGCTCAGTCATTGATTAGCGCCTGTAGCATTCAAGACAGGCCAAACATCTCTAGAAGCATCCTTATGCCTTGGGTTATCCGCCCGTTTGACGGGTTAAACAACAAAGACTTAACTGGCCTTCGGATGCACAGTGACTCAGCAAACCCTCTACTCAACACGCCAGAGCCTGGTCTGTTGATGGCTGGGTGGCATAACGTTAGGCACACGCTAAATCTCAGAGAAGATGTCGTTGCTTTAGGTGGCGGCAGAAGAGACGACCCGCCAGTAATCTTTAGTGACACTGAGTTAATTATTATTGCTGACTACGGACCTGTTCGCGGGGCTCAGTTGAAGGACGCCCCTATTGATAGGGACCTCCGCAAAGACTTCGGTTAGAGTGGGCTAAAGAGGTTTACCAATGGCACTTTACGAAGATCCGCTTATTGGCCCAAGCGACATGCGCTTCCTCCAGGACATGAGGAGGAGCCGGATGCAGGCCAATCAAATTCAAAGGGCTCCTGTCTCGTACGGGCGACTTGGGGGCGCTGGCATGAAGTCTTTTGCAGACATGTCTGCAGCTCGAGCTGAAGACGCCTTGCGGGCAGAGCAGGGGATGCAATCAAACCGCATTCAAAATCAAATTACAATGAGGGCTGCAGAGAATAGAAATCGCAACCTTCAAGAGGCCGCAAGACTTGCTCTTGCTGGACGAGCGATCACGCCCTTTTATCAAGAGGGAATGCGTATATTTCACCGAAACCGGCTGCAGTCTGACGACGACGTATTTAGGAGCATTTACAACCCGCTTGAATCTTCCGGAGACACCGACAAGGTTAAGGTTGAGCAACCAACTGCACGGGCCCCTGGCCCTCCTAAGCTTGGGTTTGGCTTTAGCCAACGACTAGCTGACGCAACAAATTCGCTGTACTAGGAGTAAGTCATGCCAATACCTGCAATCGTGGGAGGCCTAATAGCTACTGGCGTAGGCCTTGCTGCACAAGGGGCTGCTGCCGGGATAGCTTCAGGGGTCGAGGGCAAGAAGGCCGCAAACCGTCTTTCGCAACAGCAGTACATTGACTATGCAGCGGGCGGATCTATCAAGGACGCAGCTAGGCGTGGCAATCAAATGCAACGGGTTGCAATGGCTGGAGCGCAGAAACCCATAGCTTCTCGGAGCCAGTACCTTCCATCACTTGGCGGTGACTTTGGGCTGATCAGCCCTGAGAGGTTAAGAGCTATACGCAGGGCTAGCAATTTAAATATTAAGGCTAACCAGCAGGCCCTTGCTCAGGGCGCGATTGGAGACCAGGCTGGACAGAAGAAGCGAAGCGCAGAGGCAATTTCTGCGGCGGCTGGTATAGCTGGTACGATTGCCCAGCCGTTTACGGGGAGCATCGACACCGGGACAAAGGAGTTTGGAAAGATTGCCCTAGGCAAGACACTTCTCCCGGCGTTTTCCGGCTTGTACGGACAGGCTGCAACTGACCAGTCAAGAGCGGGAAACCAGGGACTTCTTGGTGGTACGGGCCTGTACGGCCAAAACCCATATAACCTTGGTTATTGATAGGGGTCTGTTGTGGCAAAAAGAGGCGGATACGGTCAGCAAGACGTAGGTAGCATTGCTAGCGGTGCTTTAGGGTTTGTAGACTCGATCATCGGGGCAAACCAACTTGCTCGCAGGCAAGCCCTGCAAGAAGCTAGGTACTTTGAGGCTCAGGACAAGCGAGAGAAAGAAGAGCTCGACAAGTTCCTAAGAAGCCAGTCTGGACAGCAAGCCTCACAGTCCCGTGGAGGAAAGAGGGGTTCAGCCGGCACGATGGGTGCGTCTCGAGTAGAGGTTGACCCAGCTACTGGATACTCTCGCGTTGTCGGGAGCCTTTCTCCAAAGGGGTTCACTCCAGGTGCTCAGGATGTTTACCGTGGGCGGGTCCAACAGAACAAACAAGTTGACGCTCGGTCTGCTGAGCTTGAGGCGGCAAGGCGTCGAGAAGAAGAGCTGGCAGCAAGGAACCGCTTTACTAGCCAGCGACAGGCTCAGCAAGAGCTTGAAAACCTAGGTCTTTCTGTTGAGCCGGGAAGCAGGGCCCGCATGGGGTACCTCGGCGCTCTGGCAAACCAGTCACCAGACCTAAACGAAGCCTTTGATGTGGCCCCAGATTTAGACGCAGGCTCTCGCGGGCTGTTTCAAGAGAGAGAGTCAACAGAGGAGGACAGGCAGCTTGAAAGACTATTAGGGCCAGCGGGCGCTGAGGGGTTAAGGCAGGCCCGACAGCGCAGGAGTCAAGCGCTTAACTACGGAGTTCAAAGCGAACCTGCCGCTGCAAGCACTCAGCCGCAGCAGTCTGGGTACGACCTACTAAACTCAATGGCTGCTCCTCCTGCACCAACTGTCCGGCCCGATGTTGTTAGCCAAGAATACGACTTGCAAAACACACTAGGCAGGCCAGAGGCTTCAGTCTCGGGTTCCGCGCAGCAATACGATCTTCAGAATCAGATGCTTGCTGCGGATGAAAGTGC
>CEUA01000381.1_pt1 | contig 10482 bp, 6 predicted proteins | sample 361541 | NCBI WGS metagenome assembly CEUA01 (sample SAMEA2623079, study PRJEB7988) | marine metagenome | isolation source: saline water (ENVO:00002010), including
CATTATGTCATCTTATCATTCCAGAGTCAATACCCCTTGTGACAGTTATGCAACTGTCACACTAGTTAAGATAAATCTTCTTACCTTCTGCAATTATATCACCTGCTGTTGTCTTCAAATTAATATCTTTAGTTGCAGTAATCTTAACATCACCAAGAGTTAATGATGGAAGTGCTGGAACACCTGCTGCTATATTAACACCCAATCCACTATTAATATTAATTGCACCTATAGAAGCACTGTTAATACCTGTTGCTGCACTAAGATTAACTGTTCCTGGTATAAATGCACCAAAAGTAGCACCAGCAGCACCAAGACATAAACTACCAACACCTGTCAAGAAACTCATATTGCCAGCAGCAGCAAATATAGTATATGCACTAGTTCTATTAAAAATCAATGGTACAGCAAATTCCCTACCAAGATAAGTATGTGCTCCCACACCCATAACTGATAGATTATAGTCTCCCATAATCACACGATTTATATGTCCTGAACTAACAACACTCTGTGTTGAACGAGGATCAAGTTGAGTTAAAGTTGTTTCAGCAGCCTGTGTACTCTCTGGTCCAGTAATATTACTATCCTTCTGCCCTGTGTCTTCCTTAGTTGACGCAGATTGATGTACTATCTCACCTGTCTGCATTATAATCTTTTCTTTTGCAGTTAAAGTAAGAACTTCAGTGGCATCAACAGTAACATTAGTTCCTCTTAAATATATCGTACCTAGAGTCTCTACTTCCCAATCACCATATATTGTATCTGATTTTGCTACATCATTTGTACCAGAACCATCACTAGTATTAGATCCAGAACCTTCAGTAGAAGAATTAGAATCTGCTACAATCTCTGTAATTACTGGTCCCGTCTTAACTATCTGACCACCCTTAGTATTAATTAAGAACCTACCACCACATGCTTTACCTTCTTCATTAGAACCAGAGAGAACAATAATATCTCCATTATCCTGAAGATGTATACCATTAGATGATAACTTATTAAGTAACGATGTTCCTAATTTATCAGAAGTTAAAGAAATCTTCTTACCATTAACTAATACAGTGTATTCAGTCTTTAATTCAACATCTTGCTCTTCATCCTTAGTAATAGGATCTACAATTTGTTGTTCACGTATAATCTGATCTTTTGGTTGTTCACCAACTATGGTATTAACAACACTATCATCAAAATTTTTAGTAGCATCTGACATAATTATGGGCAATCAATGTATGATCCTGTACCGACCTTAGCAGATCCAACCTTAACACGAGTCTCAGGATCAAGACAAGCGAATGATGGCATAAACTTAGCAGAAGACCCACCACCACCAAGGATTTTAATTTCTGGATACTCACTAAATGTCATTTCTCTGTTAATAATTCTAACACTAATGACCCTACCTTTATCAATCACTGCTTCAGCAATAGTTGGATCACCATTTATATAAACAAGTGGTGCTGAAGTATATCCTTGTCCAGGTCTAATCATAGTGAAAGAATCAATGATACATTCTCTACCTATATCCTGTGGTTTATTAAGTTTATATCCAAATCCAGGATTAATAACACGTATCTCTGTTACATAACCATCCTGATCTAACAGTGCTTGAGCAGAAGAACCATGTCCATTGCCAGTAATAAAAACATTTGGAGCTTCTTGATAAGGATCTCCTTTAGTATTAACAGGGATCTGTAAAATATCTCCTGTTGGTCCTGTTATAGGTGTCTCAGTATCTGGTAACTTAGGTGTAGTAGTTCCAATAACTTCAGGTGATGAACTATCTTCTTGATCTATTATATCTTCATTACTAAATGAACTTGTATCTGATAGTATAGCAACACTTGCTTGAGCACCTGTTCCTGATATAGCAAAGATAATTATCTCTTCATCTTCAGTCACATCATCCTCACTTATACCAACTATAACTTTAGCACTATTATTTTGTATAACAAAGGTTCCTGCTAAGTCATTTGAAACAACATCACTAGGAGTAATAGAATCACCAAATAAAGTATATGATAACGTAGTTCCAGAAGGAACATTTTTTGTTATAATATCATATGTAATAAATTCTCCTTCTTTAACACTTATTCTATCTGGAGTAACAGTATATGATGGAACATCTTCTTGATCTGGGAATTCTGCCCCACCTACTTCAGAGACTGGAATCTCTGGATCAGGGAATAAATCTTCTCGTAATGGATTTGCAGAACTAAATGATGGATTGGAAGGTACTACTACATCATCATCAACCTCTGACGATGTACCAGTAGTAATTGAACCTTCCTTAATGGTACACTTACCAATATTCTTCGTGGCAGTTGATTTCACAGTTCCTGGACTATCTTTAAAGATTCTCATATAGAAATCTTCATTGCCTTCCAAAACAGTATCTCTATATGTTACTACCTCTATTTGTTTTTCAGTCTGACCTGGAACAAATCCTAATACACCACTCACCTCTAGATAATCTTCTTCTCCTTTTGCAGTACCATTTCTAGTTCCATATGTTACACTAGAAGGTATATCAATCTTTCCACCTCTTGTAACTGTAAAGATGGCAGTTCCACCTTCCCTTACCTCTACATCATTAATACTATAGGTAATGCGAGGTGTTATTCTAGGATTCTGAATACCGCCAACAAAAATTATTTCTGTATTCCTAAGTTTATTACCCTCATAGGAATCTTCACATGTATATTGTGTCCAGTCTGCACCATCAGGCCATTCTTCTAAATCTTCCAACAATCTATCCAAGAAATCTTCACGCTCATCACTACCACAATCTGTACATATCTTAGTTACTTTAGCACATCGTTTGGGAGGTCCACTACAATCTATACCAAGTATTGTAAGAACATAATTAATTGCATCACCAATAATATTAATGGTAGAAGCAACAGATCCAAGAAGAGATTGAAGTGGTCCTAATACACTCTCAAGCAATTCATTCATCATTGCTTGGATCTGGTTAATCAAACCTTCAATAAACTTATCAACCTGACATGCTGTTTGTTTGTAAATGTTAAATAGATATCCGTAAATAATATTCTCTATAAACTTTGCTAAACGATCACTAAGATCTGCCATTTTACAACCAAGACTAGCCAAATTATCATTAAAGAATTTAGTTAGTTTTTTAAGAGAATTTCCCTTTTTAGTTGGTGCTAATAATATATCAGTCAACTTTTTGGTTGCTTCTTTCATTCTAGCAACAACCCAACCCTTAACATTAGCAACAAATGCTCTTATGACACGTATAGCTTTGTTAATATGCTTCCTTGCGGTCTTTTCAATCTTCTTTAATTCACCAGTAGCATCACTTACTAGGTAAGTACCAAGTTTTCCACCATTTCTCTGAGTTTCATATAAAAGTTCACCAAGCAATCTAGTGAAAGTTCCTTTTAAATCAGTCTCTTTACCGCAACGATCTGCTTTCTCTACACACCAATCAATTCCACCTGGATTACTATCTGAGTTCTTAGAATACTTAGCAGCAAAAGACGCAGGTACTGAAGAATGGTGTACTACATGTCCTGCCTGTGTTGTTGTAGGTTTCCACTCACAAAATTCACCTGTGACTCCTTGTTCAATACCAACCTGATTTTCAGGATTAATAAATGTAGTAAATGATTTACATCCTGATTCACCTGGAGTTGGATCTTCATCATCATCCCCATCCATAGAGTTAGCAACTCTACCAATACTTCCTATGATACAAGGTCTTTGTTTATCACCATCTAAAAAGAATCCAACAACCCACACCCCAGACTCTAACTGTGGAGTAATTGAAGTTGCTCCACCAGCTAAATGAGGTGCATTCACTGGCATTATAGTTTGAGCCCATCCCAAGGTCTCAGATGAAATAGCATCACATGTCTTAGGATGATGTCCAACTATTCTTACTTTAAACCGTCCTGAACCCTTTACATCATCTTCTCTGACGGATTCAACTTGGCCAATAAACCAATTGAATCCATCAGATCCTATATTATTAGTTGGGTACAGTCCTGTTAAAGCTTCAGTCATCGTATACTAGACACTCTGGTTCATCTGGATTTTGGTCACAAAATAGTTCTAAGCAGTTTGGATCGTGGTGATCTCCTGCTACAATCTCTTCATGATGATGCTCTTCATATTCAATGAGATCATGTAACTCTTCCTCGGTATGCCTACGCTGCTGTGGATTAGTTGTCGGATCATTTAAGATCTCTTTATCTTTTTGTATATGTTTTTCTATACTTTCCATATAAGTTACCTATGTAATTTTACTTTCAGTGATTCCATAAGAATCACGAATAAGTTCTAAGACAGTATAAACGTTTTGATCTCTAATGTCAATCTGATGGTTCAGATTTTTCACCAAATACTTACCACTTTGTTCCTGATCCCAGATATCTTGATCTCTCTTGGCATCTGGGACTTGATTAGGAACTCTAATATCAACAATATCACCTGCTGATAATTCTAAATGTCCATCTAAAGCAATAGTTGCTGTTTGATTGAACATTATACCAGCTCTAGCAATTGACTGAGAGAAAGAATTCTTCTTCCAATCCTTATATGGATGCTCCTGGTCTAGAAAGGCAGGTTCACTACCCATATAAGTACTTTCATTATCAATTATAGTTGACATAACCCTAGTGGGTTGTCTCAAATTGGCTAACTGTGCTTGCCCATATGGTAGATTGGTAGAAGCACCTAAATGCACCATATCGTTCCACACATCAGTCAGAGAGTAAACACACTCCTCATACTTCCCTGTATTTATGTTAAAAAAACAAACATTTGAACTATATGCTCCTTCCCTCAATTTCTTAATCATATCAAGATCTTGATTGAATAAAAGTTCTTGAATCTTATTAGTTGAATTATCATCAACTTTACCAGGAGAGTAAGTGAATAACCCAGAAACTTCCTGTTCTGCTAATGCATCAAAAGAAACAAAATGAAATCCTTTATTAGTTTGGAAGAATACATATCCAGCACTACCTGTACTCTTCTGAAAATCAGGGTCAGTAATTGCTTCACTTACAGTAGAAAATGCTGCTGTTTTCAGTTTTCCAGCATCACGCTCACCAAATCCAAACTTAAATTTCTTCTTTATCCTTGGTTTACTAAACGACTTAGATAATAAACTTTTAATAGTAGTAAATGGATGCTGTTTATTAACTTCTATATGCTCTTGATTCATAGACTCTTCAACAGCAATCTTTCCAGATGGAACTTGTAGATATTCTGTACAAATTTTCTTAACAATTTCAGATGTTTTTCCTTCAAGGCACTTAGTAATACAAAGACTCTCGTTAATTAAACCTTCTGAAGAAATTAAACATATTGTATATGTCTGTCTTCTATCCCTATTAATTCTATTTGAAATATGATGTACACGGAAATCCCATGAATAAAGTTCCTCATGAACGTCTTCTACTTCAATAACAACTCTCTCACCACCTTGTATAGGCATAGAAGAAAGAAGATTCTCTCCACTATCAAGTACTACTAAAGTAGCACCATAAGAAGGCCAGAAAATATCTTCATGATACTGAAATGATACTGCCATTGCTGAAAGGTTAGCATATGGCTTACTATCTTCACCTACTTTGTATATTGCAATCTGTTTAATCTCACAACTAGATGCATATTCTTTATTTTCTGCCATCAGTAATTAGTAACATATGTCCCTGCTTTCCAAGGATTGCCTTTTTTTCCAATAATATTCTTAGCCACTTGCGTGTCGCTACCACCAGAAGTATCATTCCTATTTATTATGATAGGTTCAACCTTAGCATTTGCTCTTTCTAACTTAGTAAATACATTCTCCTTAGAATTTAAATTTATAAAATTAGATGTGTTGTTGCGATCACCTGGTGGATTCAAGCTTGCTATTGCTGCTAATCGTTCCTCTTCACTGAGTTTAGGATTATTATAGAATGCATTTGGACCTGTCAAATCTTGATATGAACCAACAGGATCAGGGAAAATAGCATCCATAGCAAGATTTAAACCAAGTCCACCAGCAAGACCCTTCGCCTTAGTACCAATATTGACTATATTCTTTGTATTAGATCCACCTCTCAATACATTACGTAATTCATTTGCCTTAGAACTATTACCATAAGCACCTCCTTTAAGTTTATCTGCAAGCTTCAATCCTTTATTTGCTGTAATATCACTAGTGACAGTTGCCCCTCTAAAAGTTCTTGCAGTATCAGGAGTTAACATGTCTAGCACCTGACCATTACCACCTTTCAATCCTTTAAACGCACCAGCACCTGAGTATGATTGAGCTACATTTGGTTTTACACTACTATAAACACCATGTCCTAACATACCTGTACCAGACTTAAATCCACCCTGACGAATTAAATTAGCAGCAGTATTACTTGTACCATGTTGTGTCCTCATTATATTACTAGCAAGACCTGGTCCTCCATCTCCAACTAACTTACCATAGAAATCCCACCACTTTCTCTTGTCTTTCTTCTTTGAATCACTAAACTCAACATCCTTCTTTTTCTCATTCTGCTTCTGTGCTTCATTATTAGATGCTATTATATTGGTCCAAGATGTCCCAACACCAGCAGCAGTAGCAAAAGGATTTAATATATTTTGAAGTGGTTGCACAACTTCTTGAGGAACATCAGAAGTTTGCAATGCCTTAGCAAAACCATCTGCTGCTACAATAGCAGAAGTCTTGAATGGAATCTCCATTGCACTGTATAATTTCTGAGTCTCCCTATTAAACTCATCTCCTTTAGTAATAGACTTATTGAATATGTTTTGTGTAAATGTGGGATCCATTCCGTCTGGATTTCTGCCTCTTTCTGCCATACCCAATGGAGGTCCACCAGTAACAGGTGTCTCTCCTCTAGTAAACTTATTATCCATAGGAATGACTGCTTCATCACCATGTAATATTGCAGGATAACCACTATCAGGTCCACGAGCAACATATCCACCACGTTCAAATGGTTGAGCTCCCCCTAAATTTAATTCTCCTTGTTTAAATGCTCTATTCTCTTCATTTGCTTCTTCTGCCTCATCAGCCATCCTATCTTCACGATTTATCTTTGCTACTTCTTCATCATCTTGACCAACCTTAATGGTTCTTATAGTATTAGATCTATCCTTATCTTCCTCTACTTGTTCTTCTTTCTTTGCTTCTTTCTTATTCTCTACCTGTACTTCAGCAAATCTATTCTGTTCTCTAACAGCAGCTATGAGTAAATCAAGTTTATCACCTAAAGTATCTGTACCATCTTCTAATTGTTGTTGATTTATCTTAAGACTCTCATTAGCACTAATAACTCCCTCTTGTGTCTCATCCATCCTTTCATTGAGACTGCTTACACTAGCACTTAGGGATTTTGCTACTGCTGCTAAAAACTTACCTAATTTTTCATCTTTAACATTTACTGGTGGTTTCTTTGTACTAGTGGTCTTTCTACTTCCGAAATTACTACCCACCATAGGAGTATTTGGTCTAACTTTAGTAATATCTCCACCAGGGGTGATATTAATCATATTACCTAGAATACTATCATGTGGTACTACATCAGGGTTTATACCACCACCTCCACGAGGTCCAGATTTTGTAGGTTGAGGATTTATAGGACTTGCAAAAGGACTCATTATAGTCCTTTTCTGACCTCTATGCAAATACTCAGAATTCTTTAGATCTGGCATTTGATGCTGGAATCTTCTAGGAAGCATAGAAGTCATACGTTTTGCTACCGCATGACCCATAAACTCACCAGGATGTAGCATAGAATCATCAGACTCCTCTAAGATACCCAATGCTTCTCTCTTTGCACCTGCTGCTACCTGACGATCAGCCCACAACCTTTTAGCAATAGCCCAAGTTAAATCTCCTGAATAAGTTTTAGTAAGTTTCATCTTATGCTAAGGTTGCTAATTTACTTGCTTCTAAAGTTTGTTCCCAATCAATACCACCAGAGATTTTATTAAAATTAATTGGATTATTTGCTACTATTGAGTTATTTAACACAACAATAGGAATTTGTTGTTCTCCACTATTATCTAGATCTTCAAGTATCTTACTACCTTCATCAAGAAGTGATAATTGTTGATTTCTAGGAGGTGGTTTTACATCTGATTCATTAATTCCATATTCATCCATCTTCCTATCAATACGAGCACCCAATTCACGTCTAGTAATAAATCCATCATCATTCAAATCAAGAGGTTTATTCTCTTCATACGCAGCAGATCCTGACTTGTATATGTACTCATCTGCACCAAGACCCACTCCTTCATCATAATAATGTAAAGTACTAGGTGCAAGAACAGCTTGATATAACTCACCTTTAGTTGCTCTTTTTGGTAATCCCCACTTTTGAAAATATTTGTCAACATAAACTAACTGTTCAGCACGAGACATTTTAGTCAATGCTTCCACAGTAGTACCCATTTCTTTTGCAGTATCTGGACCAATCTGAATTAATCCTGCATATCCACCGTCATTCATATTATCTGCAAATAAACTAGACTCTGATGCCATCAATGCTAATAAATGTGCAGGATCTAATTCCCACTTCTCTGCTAATTTATGAAGTCCTTTTAAAAATGCTTTATCTTCTCCAACTCTCAAATCAGCAGCACCACCTTCTTTTAAGTTAAGTGTTTTTGGAATATATGGAGTTTCTGCAACAACTGTTGGTTTAGTAACCAAATAATCCTGACTTAGTTCAACCAGATGCATCCAATGATTAAATGGAGTTTTTCCACCTGGTTCAAAGAAATCAACACTCATATGTGGTTGTTCAATACTACCAACTTGTGCTGGATCATCGTCAAGTGTACCTAAAGGTCCAAGATCAGCACCAGCCTCAATTTTTTGTCCTTTTAGAACTTTTATCTTACCTTTAGGAAAATGAGCATACAACGCATCAAATGCTGATCCATCAAGAGGACTAGTACTCCTTATTACAACGTAATTACCATATCCACGCTTAGTCTTATAGTTATAATCATATCCAATCTTTGTTACTTCTCCATCAAAAACAGCAACATTATGATTAACTGACGTATCATTAAATCCTGGTTCACCAGTAGTATCTGTATAAAATCCACCATCACCACCAGCATCTCCAGATCTCTGAGCAAGTTTTTCCATTATTGTCTCAATAATCTGTGGAGTAGCATACTTCTCACCTACTACCTGAATATTACTAGCAACTTTTACACTTGAAGGAGATAATGGTTTTATAGATTTTATAAATGGAACATTTTCAATTGAATAATCTAGACCTAATTTTTTAATTTCTGCATTAACCTCTGATGAAACCCCTGCTGCTGAAGCTAGAGCTACAGATGATGTAAGAATACTTGATCCTATATCATCAATAGTACCACCAAACATACCATCACTCACATTAACATTACCTTTCTCATATACACCCTCATTTTTCATATCTCTATCAAAGAGATACGCATCAATACCAATTGATCCTAATATACCTAAACCACTACCACCTAGCATTCCTGATGCAAATTCCAACATTGCACCTTCTACATCACCCTTCATCAATCTTTCAAGGGCAAATCCTGTACCAACAAGAGCACCTGCTAAAGGTATTTTTTTAGCAACAGACTTACTTGCTGTCTTAGTAATAGCTCTCTTAGTGATTTGAGTAGCACCTTCCTCTAATACCTCTCTTCCTAATCTTTTTGATAATTTACCAGGTAACCTCTTTATAAGTTCCTTACCAACCCTTCTTTTAAGAGCACCTGGACTAGCTACTCTCCTAAGAAGTCTTCCTCTTGATCTTATACCTCTTGGAATAAATCTTCTTGCAAGAAATCTAAGTACTCTAGCACCTCCTCTACGAAGCAAAGCTTCTAAAAGAGCATCAAAAATACTAAATTTCTTTTTACCTCTACCACCTTTGGTCAGTGCTCTTGATCCTCCTCTGAATAACCCATCTTCCAATCCTGCCTCAAGAGCATCTGCTTTTAATGATTCTTGTCTCTCTTTTTCACGTTCTGCTTTTGTTCCAAATCCCTCTAGAAGTAAATCAAATTTGTCTTCCAACATCTGATTTTGGTTGACAAGCAATTTCTGAGTATCAGCAATACCTGAACCTAAAGTTCTTACTTGAGCAGATAGTTTCTCTATTCTATTTTCTGCCTGTAATAATCTACTATCAATACCACGAAATATCTTATGTACATCAGTTCTAAGACCTTCATCCCTTACTACTAACGAATCATCATCATCATTAAGCATTTCCTCAGCTGCTTTAACAACCTCTGGGTCTGCTTTCGCATCTAATCTCTCATCATCCCACTTTTTTACTTCAGCCCAAATTTTCCCTGCTATCCAGGTAGTAAAATCTCCACTAAATGTTTTAGTAAGTTTCACAATTATCTACTCGCTTTTGCTTGTTGCTGTTTTTGTTTGACTTCATCTAGATATTGCATTAAAAACGCTACATAAACTTCACGTTCCCAAGGCAT
>CEUA01026589.1_pt1 | contig 10481 bp, 5 predicted proteins | sample 361541 | NCBI WGS metagenome assembly CEUA01 (sample SAMEA2623079, study PRJEB7988) | marine metagenome | isolation source: saline water (ENVO:00002010), including
TTCCAAAAAATGTTCTAATCTCCTATTATGCTTATAAGAAGTGCATCTGGTCTTAGAGGAATCGTTAAAGATGACTTTAGTCCTGAGATAATTGATTGCTATGTTGCTTCATTTATCATCACTCAAAATATTAAACATTGTGTTATAGGAAGAGATGGAAGACAGTCTGGTAAAGATATATCACAGTGGGTTATTGATTCTTTAACTAAATATGGAGTTAATGTAGATAATTGTGATTTAGCGACTACTCCTACAATGCAATTAATGACAGAAAAAGAACAATATGATGGAGGAATTGTTATTACAGCAAGCCATAATCCATCAGAATACAATGGATTAAAGTTTCTTCAAAAAGATGGCACATTTTTATCTCCAGATCAGTGTAATAATCTATTTGCATCTGTTGATAATCAAGAGACAATCAAGAAATCAAAATTTATTGGTAAAGTCTCTGTATACAATTCTGCAAACGAAGAACACATTAATAAGGTTTTTGATGCCCATTGTATTGAATCTGACAATATTAATTCTAAGAAATTTAAAGTGGTTATTGATGCAGTCAATGGGGCAGGTTCAGACATTTTACCTCAATTACTTAAATCTTTAGGCTGTGAAGTAATTATGATTAATTGTAATGGAAATGGCAATTTTACTCGTATTCCTGAACCTCTTGCTCCTAATTTGAAAGATTTAGAACGTAAAGTTGTGGAAGTTGGAGCAGATATTGGTTTTGCGACTGATCCTGATGGAGATAGGTTGTCTATAGTTTCTAATAAAGGAGAAGCTATTGGAGAAGAGTACTCTTTAGTTTTAGCCTTTAAAAATTTTATTAAATATGAAAATAGCAGGGTAGTAACAAATTTGTCGACATCACAAATGATTGATAATATTTCATCTGGTTCAATAAGAACTAAAATTGGTGAAGCACATGTTGTTGGAAAAATGAAAGAATTAAATATCCCAATTGGAGGAGAAGGAAATGGTGGCGTCATCCTTAAAGAGGTGCATCTTGGGCGAGATTCTTTGGTCGCTACAGCAATGGTATTAAATCTTTTATCAAAAGAAAACAAACCAATTAATGAAATGATTAATGAAATTCCTCAATATATTTTTATTAAAGATAAAGTTGATATAGATGATTCAATAGACTTTGATAGTCTTGCTACTCTATTCGATTGTGACGAAATTAATAGAGATGATGGGATTAAATTTAGTTGGCCTAAAAAATGGATTCATATCAGAAAATCCAATACTGAGCCAATAATTAGAATTTTTGCTGAAGCTAAAACGGAAAGTGAAGTAAATAGTTTAATCCAAACATTAAAAGATTATTTAGAATGAAATTATTAGATAAAAAATACTCTTCTTCTGAATTAGAAGATAGATGGTATAAACATTGGTTAGAAAAAGACTATTTTTCTAGTAACCCTTCTGAGAATCACTATACTATTGTCATTCCTCCACCTAATGTAACCGGTAAATTGACCATGGGACATGTATTAAATAATACGATTCAAGATATTTTAATACGCAAAGCAAGAATGGAAGGGAAAAACGCTTGCTGGGTTCCTGGAACTGATCATGCATCGATTGCAACTGAATCAAAAGTAGCAAAAATGCTTCAAGAAAAAGGAATTGATAAAAAAGATATTTCCAGAGAAGAATTTTTAGAACATGCATGGGAATGGAAAGAAAAGTATGGTGGAATCATTATCAATCAGTTACAAAAATTAGGATGCTCTTGTGATTGGGATAAACTCAGTTTTACAATGGATGAAAAGTATTCTGATGCAGTGTTAGAGTCTTTTGTACGACTATTTAAGAAAGGATTAATTTACAAAGGAAACAGATTGGTAAATTGGTGTCCAAAATCACAAACTGCATTAAGTGATGAAGAAGTCATTTTCAAAGAGGTTAATGGTAAGCTGTGGTATATCAAGTATGTATTAGAGAATTCTGATACATTTATTGAAATTGCAACTACAAGACCAGAAACCATGCTTGGTGATGTAGCAATAGCTGTTAACCCATCTGATAAACGTTTTAAAGATTTAGTTGGGACCAATGCTATTTTACCAATTGTAGGGAGAAAAATTCCAATTATCGCAGATGAAATGGTAGATCCAGAATTTGGAACAGGTTGTGTAAAAATTACACCAGCACATGATCCAAATGACTACAATGTCGGATTAAAACATTCGCTTGATATGATTAATGTGATGAATCCAGATGGTTCGATTAATTCAAATGGACCAGAAAGCTATATTGGCTTAACAAGGGAAGATGCAAGAAAACAAGTTATTGATGATTTAAAAAAAGATAACCACTTATTAAAGGAAGAAGACTATTTACACAAAGTAGGATTTTCAGAACGAGGGGATGTACCAATAGAATATTATTTATCAGAACAATGGTTTTTAAAAATGGAAGATTTAGCTAAACCTGCTAGTAAAGCTGTAAAAAATGGCGAGATTAATTTTTATCCAAACCACTGGGTTAAAACTTATGACCATTGGATGGACAATATTCAAGATTGGTGTATTAGTCGTCAACTCTATTGGGGGCATCGTATTCCAGTATGGTATAAAAAAGATGCTGATCGCACTAAAAAAGAAAATTGGTTTGTTTCTACTACTCCTCCAGAAGATATCGAAAACTGGGAACAAGACACTGATGTTTTAGACACTTGGTTTAGTTCTTGGTTGTGGCCATTTGCTGTGCATAATTGGCCAGAAGAAGAAAAAACAAATTATTATCCAACTAGCACCTTAGTAACCGGTCCAGATATCATATTTTTCTGGGTTGCAAGAATGATTATGTCTGGATTTGAATTTATGGGCGATATCCCATTTAAAGATGTTTACTTTACAAGTATTCTAAGAGATGAAAAAGGTAGAAAACTAAGTAAGTCTCTTGGCAATTCTCCTGATCCAATTACATTATTTGAAAAATATGGAACAGATGCAACACGATTTTCAATTATGTTAATGTCTCCTCAAGGATCTGACGTTTATTTTTCTGAAAGCGGTCTTGAAATAGGACGAAATTTTATGAGCAAGATTTGGAATGCAAGTAGATTTATTATGTTAAATCACGATGAATCTTTTAATGAATCAATTAATCATGATGAATTAAGCATTTATGATAAATGGATTTTGAGTGAACTGGATAAAACTATTGAAAAAGTTAATTCATATTATGATTCTTATCAGTTCAATGAAGCAATTAAAACCATTTATGAGTTTACATGGAGTGAATTTTGTGATTGGTATATTGAACTGGCAAAAATTAATTTTCAAAGTGCTGATAAAGACATAAAGAACAATACTTATCTCATATCAAAACACGTTTTGAAAAATGTTTTATTATTATTGCATCCTATTGCTCCATTTATCACTGAAGAAATTTGGAGCTATTTAAAAGATAAATCTGATAACGATATTATAGTCAGTGCATGGCCAGAGTATAATCAAGATAATGTGCTAGACAACATTGATGTTGTTGATACTTTGAAAGACGTAATAACGTCAATACGAACGATACGATCAGAGCTTAATATAGCACCATCTAAAAAAATTGATGTTCTTATATCAATCAATAATCAATCTGATTCTAAATTATTTGAAAAAATAAAAGATACAATCATCGATATTTCAGGAATAGAAAAACTAGAAATGGATATTAATATTGATAAACCAAAAAAATCTGCTGTAGGAATTTGTAAAAAATGTGTTGTTTATATTCCGCTTGGAGATTTAGTAGACACTAAATCTGAAGTTCAAAGACTTAAAAAGCGTCTTAGTGAAATAGAAGGTTTGATTAGTGCAATTCAAAAGAAATTAGATAATAAATCATTTATTGATAAAGCACCTACAGAAATTGTTAATCATGAAAAAAATAAGCTGAATGATTTTATTGTTGAAAGAGATAAAATAATTGACAATATTGCTTTGTTAAAATGAAAAAAGTATTAATACCATTATTTTTATTTACAATTGTCTTTACTCAAGATATTATTTCTTCAGAGAATACTCGAGAAATTACTATTTATAAAGATGGCTTTGCGACGCTAAAAGAGCCTATTATTTGGAGTTTAAAAGCTGGAAAGAATATAACAAGATTCGATAACCTTTCTCCAAATATTGTTTTTGAATCTCCAAATCTTGATTTAGAAGGAGTCCAGGTTCTTTCACAAACAATGAATAGAAATTTTAATTCTAGTGATACATATTTAAAAAATAATATTGGTTCACAAGTTGAAGTAAGATTATCAAATGGCGCTGTTAATCAAGGAAAATTATTAGATATTAATGGTGCAAGCGTTGCAATCAATACAAATAAAGGTTTAATGATTTTTCAAAGAGCAAAAATTGATTTTATCAATTTAAAAGCAAATGATGTTCAAGATAAATTTAGTCCTGAGATTTCGTGGGATATTTTTTCTAGTCAAGATCAAACAGTCTTTGCTGAGTTAACTTATTTGACATCTGGATTTAGTTGGAAACCAATTTACAAATTAGAATTGAATACAAACGATAATAGTGCAATATTAAATGTAGACGCAGAAGTAGTTAACCATTCTAATATTAATCTCTTAGGAATAAATATAAATGTTGTTGAGGGAGAGTTGAATCAAGTGTCTGCTAATCGTTCTCCATCTCTACAAATGCAAACGAGAAGAATTGCAAATAATTCCAATAATAGCAAATTAGGCGATTTCTATATCTTTAATTTAGGGAATAATCTTAATTTAAAATCTCTCGAATCAGTTCAATTCCCGCTAATACCTAAGAGAAGCATATCATATGAAAAGATTTATGTTTTTAGCAATGTAGAAAGAGATCAAAAAGATGAACCGCTTGATATTCAGATTTCTTTTGATAATTCAGAAGAAAACAATTTGAATCTTCCGCTACCATCTGGTGTTGCTTATCTTTACGAGAGAAGTATAGATAATAAATTAAATTTTTTAGCTAAAAATAATATTAGCCAACTGTATAAAGGAGGCAGTGCATCATTTAGCGCTGGTAAAGCATTTGATATAGTTGGGAAAAGAAGAATTTTGAATTATGATCGACAAAGCAATGTTGAAGAATCTACTATTTCTCTTCAAGTAATTAATAGTTCAGCAAAACCAATAAAAGTAAAAGTCATTGAAAAAATTGTTGGGGATTGGGTAGTCAAGCAATCTTCTAGCATGTATATCAAAGATGATGCATCAACAATATATTTTCCATTAGAAATAGGTCCAGAGAGTTCTCAATCAGTTACTTATACCTATAAAAAAGAATGGAAATAAATAAATCTTCTAATTTATTAGAAACACCTGTTCAATATCTAAAAGGCGTCGGTCCAAGAAGAGCAAAAGCTTTTGAATCTATTGAAATCAAGACCTTAAAAGATTTAATCTATTATTTTCCTAGAAAATATTTGGATCGCACAAGCATTCATACCATTGATTCAATTGCAGTAGATTCAGAGGTAAATCTTATTGGCACAGTTCAATCTGTTAGTTTAAGAAAAATGAGAAATGGACAATTTTTAACAGCAAAACTATATGATGATACAGGATCAATCAATTTGATGTGGTTTAAAGGCGTAGATTACATAAAAGATTCATTAAATGACGGAGAAACAATTGCAGTGCATGGTAAAATTAATGAATACAAAGGAAATTTTCAAATTGCACATCCTGAATATGACAAATTAAATGATAATGAAATTACATTAAGTACTGGCTTTGTAATTCCTGTATATCCGTTGACTGAAGAGTTAAAAAAAGTAGGATTAACAAGTCGTAATATGAGAAAAATTATTTATCAGGCATTGAATTCGCTTAACAATATAGATGATCACTTTACAAAGATCCAATTAGATCAGTTTGAATTATGTAGTTTAGATGAAGCAATGCAAAACATACATTGCCCACATAGTATTGAAGAATTAAATGTGGCAACTCATCGTTTGAAATTTGATGAACATTTTTTTCTTCAACTGCTTCTTGCTTTAAGGAAAAAAAAGATTAGTGAAAAATGTTTTAATACAATTGCATTTAAGACTGGAATCTATAATCAAATAATTAAAAACTTAAATTTTGAACTAACAGAAAGCCAAAAAAATGTATTAAAAGAGATTGTAGAAGATTTTTTACTAGAAAAGCCTATGAATCGTATGTTGCAAGGAGATGTTGGATGTGGAAAAACTATTGTTTCGATTCTTGCTTCATCCATTGTTGTGGATAATGATTATCAGGTAGCGATAATGGCTCCTACTGATATATTAGCAAAACAATTGTATAAAAATTTTACTGATAATTTTGAAAACATCGGAATCAAATGTGATCTCCTTGTTGGAAGTTTAAAAAGCAAAGATAAAAAAGAAACATTGGAACGAATTAGCAATGGAGATTCCATGATTGTTATTGGTACTCATGCTTTATTTCAAAAAGATGTTCTATTCAAGAATCTCGGCCTTGTTATTATTGATGAGCAACACCGATTTGGTGTGAATCAGAGAAAAGATCTTTTAAAAAAATGCACAGTGCCAAATTTGTTAGCAATGACTGCAACTCCAATTCCAAGAACATTAGCTATTACATATAATGGAGATATGGATTTATCCATCATTAATGAGCTCCCAAAGAATAGGCCAGATATATTTACATCACAAATTGAAAAAAATAACCTTGCAACTGCTTATGATTTTATTGCAGAAAAAGCAAAAAATAATGAACAATCTATTATTGTTTATCCCTTAATTGAAGAAACTGAAACGCAAGACTTGGAAGCTGCACACCAATCGTATATTAAATTAAAAGATACCGTATTCCAAAAATATGAAGTTGGGCTAATCCATGGAAAGCTTGATTCAGATGAAAAGAATGAAGTAATGAATAAATTTATAAACAATGAAATTCAAATTTTAGTTTCTACAACAGTTATTGAAGTAGGTATTGATAATCCGAATGCTTCTGTTATATTAATTAATAATTGTGAACGTTTTGGTCTTAGTCAAATTCATCAACTCCGTGGAAGAGTTGGTAGAGGATCTTTAACAAGCTATTGTATATTATGCAGTGATAGTGAATCTGAAAATACAAAACAACGATTGTCAATACTTTGCAATACTAGAAATGGATTCGAAATTGCTGATGAAGATTTAAAACTAAGGGGTCCTGGTGAATTTTTTGGTGAAAAACAGAGCGGATTTATTAAATTCAGGATTGCTAATTTAGTTACAGATGGTCCTATTATTAGATTTGCAAGAAAAAAAGCTTTTGAAATAGTGGACAAAGATGAAAATTTAGAGAATTCTGAAAATAAACTAATTCATGACAGGTTTAATTCGGATTATTTAAAACTTTTTTTAAATACAACAGTTAATTAGTGGAGAAAAAAATGACAGAAGAAACATATACTGAAAAACAGCTTTTTGATATGTTAATTTCTCAGTCTGTTTATGGTGTTTGGATTGCACTAGGGAAAATGAAAAACCCTGTTACCGATCAAACAGACGTGGACTTAAGAAGCGCTTCAATTCAAATTGATATGCTTGAAATGATTAATAATCGTATGTCAGCAAGTTTAGATGAAAGCGAAAGTCAATATCTTGATCAAGTTTTATCTGAATTGAAAATGAATTTTGTTGATGAACAAAATAAAGAAAAAAATAGTGACGATAATCCAAAAGATAAAAAATAGTACTGAAAATTCATTAGCATTAGTTTTATTCTTTTTAACATTTATTGTTTATTTCAATACTATGGCTCCAACAGTATCTTTTTGGGATACTGGAGAGTTTATTGCAACTTCTCATATCCTTGGGATTCCTCATCCTCCTGGAAGCCCTTTGTTCTTGTTAATTGGGAAATTTTTTAGCCTTATTCCAATTAGTAGTGATATAGCTTTTAGAGTTAATATATTATCACCAATTTTCAGTGCTCTAACTATTTCTCTTCTTTTTTTAGTTTGTAATCAATTCATAGAAAGACTTAACAATTATACCTCTAGTGATTCTTTTTTAAGGATTAGCTCTTCTTTTATTGCATCGTTGACTTTTGCGTTTACTCATAGCCACTGGTTTAATGCTGTAGAAACGGAAGTATATGCTTTTAGCGGTTTTATAACTGCTTTGGTTGTCTATTTAATATTAATATGGTCTAAAAATAAACATAGAGACCACAATGTCATTTATCTTATGACGATCATTTATCTTTTTGGACTAGGAACTGGAACCCATTTACTTAACTTGCTTACTATACCTTTTATTGCATTAATTATATATTTTTCTATTAACAAATTATCTTTAAAAAATTTCATATTAACTGCATTTGTAGCACTATTTGTTTTTCTTTTAATTCAGAATGGAATTATTAAAGGACTTCCTTCTTTAGCGCTTGAAATTGGATTTTATTCTCTATTTATAATAGTTTTTGGTATTTCTTATTTAGCATACAGAAGTATCAAAAATAATAATACCCCTAGATCTATAGTCAGTATATCAATTCTATTAATTATAATCGGGTATTCTACATACTTTACTATATTTATTCGTTCTGGTCAAAATCCAGCAATCGATGAAAACAATCCTGAAACCATCGAGCAAGCAATTTCTTATTTAAACAGAGATCAATATGGATCTATGTCTTTTTTACCGAGAAAATTTGATAATATTCCATCAAAGATATCAGTAGTAGGAAAACCTGTTTATAAAAATCTTGAATTTGCCACTTACCAAAATCGTGATTATGCGTTTTACGAGCCATCGAAGCAAATTAATTTCTTATTTAGCTATCAAATTAAAAAAATGTATATAAGATATTTCTTATGGCAATTTGCTGGGAAAGGATCTGTTGATGATTCATTCGTATCTTCTTTTGGAGCAAATAAAAATCAGGATGGAGTTGACTGGAGCCAATTTGGTTTACCACTTGCTTTGATTATCGGTTTATTTGGTGCGTACTTTCATTTCCGTAATAATAAATATGATGCATTCTCATTATTGGTTTTGTTTATTATGACTGGTATTGCAATTGTTTTGTATTTGAATCAAGACAATCCTCAACCAAGAGAAAGAGACTATTCTTATGTAGGTAGTTTCATGGCATTTTCTATATGGATTGCAATTGGAATTTTTGGATTTATTAATAAGGTCAATGAACTCTTTCTTGAGAAATCTATTAAAAAACCAGCATCATACTTTATGGTTATAATGTTTTCAGCATTTATTCCTTTAAGGATGTTTCTTGCTAATTATCATGAACATGATCGAACTGGAAATTACATTGCATGGGATATGGCTTACAATATGCTACAAACATGTAAACCAAATGCTATTCTTTTTACTAATGGAGATAATGATACTTTCCCATTATGGTATTTGCAGCAAGTTGAAGGCATAAGACAAGACATTATTGTTGCAAATTTAAGCTTGCTTAATACTCCTTGGTATATCAAACAGCTTCAACGAGAGAATATTAATAATCCTTTTATTGATATGAGGGAAGAAGAAGTCGATAGTATTGATTTCAAATCTTGGTCTAAGAAATTAATATCTATTCCTGCGCCAAAAGATTCCTTAAACACTTCAGGGAGTATAGAATGGGAATTAAAACCAACTTATTTTGATGTAGCGCTTCGTGTTCAAGATTTGATGGTATTAAGAATTATTAAAGATAATAATTGGAACAGACCCATTTATTTTGCAGTGACTGTATCTCCAAATAGTATGCTAAATCTTGATGATTATCTTACTATGGAAGGATTAACCTATCGTTTATCAAATAATACAAAACAAGTCATTGATGTTGATGCAATAACAAAGAATTTAACATCAATTGTTGGCGACAGAAGTTGGTTTGAAGATTATAATGCTAACTATAATAATAACACTGGATTGTCAATTTCAAAAACATATCAACCAGGATATATATATAGAAATCTTGCTAATAAAGATGTTTATGTTGATCCACAATTAGGTCGATTAATTCAAAATTACAGGACTGCATTTACTAGATTAGCAATCTCTCATTATATAGATAAAAATTTTGGTAAAGCTGAAAAGATTTTATTAGATATGGAAGAAAAGATGCCAAGCAATGTTATTAGTATTCCTTCTAAAGAACTTCAATACCAAATTGCGCAATTATATGCTGCGATAGGCAATAAATCAAAACTCAAATACCATCTTAATGAATTAGTTGAGAGAGATGATTTAGATATTGATGATTACTTGCTTTATGGGAAGACTTTTGTTCAAAGCTTGCAAGATTACGAAGAAGCAAAAGTCATTTTCGAGACAATTTATAATAATTTCATCATTATTGAGAAAGCACTAGAAAGACAAAGTTTTAAATCAACAAACATTACTGCTGATGAATGGAATCAATGGCAAGAATCTCTTCCTGAAATTGTTTTCTTGCTTTATTTGTGTTACAAAGAACTGGAAGAGTATAACAATGCGACTAATTTAATTGAAAAATG
>CEUA01100029.1_pt1 | contig 10473 bp, 5 predicted proteins | sample 361541 | NCBI WGS metagenome assembly CEUA01 (sample SAMEA2623079, study PRJEB7988) | marine metagenome | isolation source: saline water (ENVO:00002010), including
AAACAAACCCAAACAAATGAAGCTTCAGGTAATACATATGAGCTTCCCACAGTTCAAGGGTGGAATTCTACATCAGAAATGAAAGCTAGTAATCGAAGGCTTCAGATAACATTCTTAGCTACGACATCTGATAAATTAGGATCAACAAAAAGTAAAGGTTCTGATGAGTAATTTTTTTAAAGTTTATGTTTCTTTATCTTTAAAAGTATAACATGATAGTAATTAGTTATCATATAAAACGAAATTATATGCGAACATCAATTGAGATGGCGGATCTTAATTGTAAATTTGTGATTAATAGTGAAAACATATACCGAGGAGTCCCAAATGAAAACAGGTAAAAAACAATTAATCCTTTTCCTGGGAGGTTTTATTTTGTTTACTGCTCTTTTTAGTCAGAGTAGTGGTTATCTTTCTCAAAAACTTATGGTTGAAAACAATATTCGAGATCGAGTGAAAGATGCACTTTCAAAAATTATTGATTCACATAAGTATGTAATAAATGTTGATGTTGAATTGGAAGTATTAGATGAAGTAAATGAACAAATTACTGTTTTTTCTCCAAGAGATAAAAATAAAAAAGAAGTCGAAAGTCCAGCAGAAAAAACAGCGAGTGTTTTACAACAGATGCAACAAAATGTTGTAAAAGAAAAAATAGAGGTTCAAAGAGAGTCATATTCAATAGGACTTCCTATTCCTGGTTTTGAGGTTGATGTTACACAGCAAAAATCAGAACAAAAATCTATTACACAATCTAATCCTATATCCCCTGAAACAATGAAACCAATTCAAAATAGCGTTTCAAGTGAAGATAATGATACAAGTCGAGAACTAATAGATAAAGTAGTTTCAAGGAAGAGACCATCGAGAGCTCAAGTAAAACGAATGGATATAGCTTTAATTTTACAAGAAGGTGCTGCTCCAGAGTTAATTGAAAATATTCGACAGTTAACAATGGCTTCATCAAAGTTTGACAGAAATAGAGGCGATAAAATTACAATAATGACTGCAAGCTTTAAGGAAAGAAGAGATCAAAAATCTGCAGAACAGATTATGTTAAAAAATATAGCTGAAAAAATTGAAAATTTAGAGCAAAAGAGAATAGTCGAGTCTGGTAGCTGGAAGGAAGATATAGAGAGATATAAAACTGAACAGTCTTTACGCAGAGAACAAGATTTAGCTTCATTAGAAAATGCTATGGCTGAATTAGAGAAAAAACGAGTTGAAGATGCCGCTGAATACGAAAAAAAAGAATTAATGCGAAGAGACTCTATAAGAAACTCTAAACTAGAAAATGAAATTAAAGCATTGAAGGAAATGCTTACTTTAGATAAAAGTAGCAATAATCAAAGTCAATCTAATTTAGATTCTTCTAGGTTTGCTATGTTGGATAATGAACTACAAAGTTTACAAAAAACACTATTTCAAGCCATGAGTCAAGATTCAAGTGATGCAGCAAGAAAGGCTCAAGCTAAGATAGAATCAGAAATAGCATTGAGAGAAAAAGAAAAGAAAGCTCAAGACTCATTAATTCAAGAAAAATTATTAGCACTAGATGCTGCTCAAGCAGAATTAGTTGTTTTTCAAGAAGAAGCAAAAGCAGATTCAGGAAGTCAAGGGATGATTTTATATATTTTATCTGGTGTCTCTGCATTATTGTTAGTTGCTTTGATAATCATTTTAATAAAAAATAAAAAACCAGGAACGCCTGCATCAGCTCCAATGCCACCTTGGATGATGTATCCACCTCCAAGGCCACCAAGGAGGAAAAAAAGAAAAAGACGGCCAGCTGTAAAAGAAAAGGAAAAAAAAGAACAGCAAGAGAATCAAGTAGTTAAAAATGAAGAATTAGAACAAGCTCAATTAGAGATTCATAATAATCAGAATTCAACAGAAGAAGTGAAGACTCGCAAGCTATCAGATGATCCAAATGTATTAAAAAGCGAGATAGATGATATTAGAAAATCTGTTGTTTCAATGAGTGTTGGGCAACCAGGGAAAACATCAACAATAGTTCAAGAATGGTTAGAGCAACCAGCTCCAGCGCCAGAGCCAGAACCAGAAGAAAGCTCTAACGATGAAGAATCAGATGATGAAGAATCAGATGATGAATAAGAAATAGGAAGGGAAACATGATTAATGATTATCATATGCTTTCAGGGCTTCAAAAGGTCGCAATTTTATTCTCAGTTGTAGGAGAAAGTTTAGCGCTATCTTTGGTAAAGGGTCTCTCAAAAACAAATGTCAGAAAAATCAGGTCAACAGTCAGAGAAATGGATTCTGTGTCATATCTTGTAAAAAAACGTGTAATGGAAGAATTTTATTTTGGTTTCTTAAGTGAACAATTTGAAAGCGCAGATAAAGAAGAAGGTCCAATTCAACCATTTGAATTCTTAAAAAGCCTAAATGAAGAACAACTAAATGCATTAGTAAAAAATGAAGACTCTCCTGTGATTGCTATGATCATGGCACAGCTTGAACCTGAACAAAGAATGAAAATATTAGATAAAGTAGACCCAAAATTAAAAGGTCAAATTTTATTGGAGCTAGGCTCTCTTGGGGACATTCCATTAGAGGGGGTTATTGAAGTAGCTGCGCGGATGAAAGAAAAAGCGACTTATCTACCAAGAACTACAGAGTTTTCACGTGGTGGGGGTAAAGAAATTGCTGATATCATTGGAAGTATGGAGGCAGCAGAAGAAGAAAAGTATTTGCAAACATTGCAAAACGAAAACCCAGAGTTATATAAAGAAGTTAAGAAATTTCATCTTACATTTGATGATATTTTAGAGAAATTTCCAGATAACACTAAAAGAGAATTATTTGTTGCAGCAGACTTGACCGAATTAGCTTTAGCTTTAAAAGGATTAGATCAAGAAATTGTCGATCAAATCATCGAAGGACAGCCTCAGAAGCGACAAGCAATGTATGAGCCTGTTGAAGGAGCGGTTGCTAAAAGAGACGTTGATAATGCAAGGAAAAAAATTGTTGTAAATGCTAAAGAAATGGCTGACAGCGGAGCAATAAATTTAGATGATATTTTATCGGGCGGTGAAATGGTTGAATGAAATATTGTAGATAATAAATTATTCTTTAAATTAATAAAAAAGCCTCTATATATAGAGGCTTTTTTATTAATTATATATTATAGAAAATTATAATTCAGATTGAGCCGCAGCCAGTCTAGCGATAGGAACTCTAAATGGTGAACAACTTACATAGTCTAATCCACTTTCTTTACAGAACTTTATTGAGGATGGATCACCGCCATGTTCTCCACAAATCCCTATTTTAAGCTTAGAATTAACACCTCTACCTTCTTTTACGGCTATAGAAACAAGTCTCCCAACTCCTTTAACATCTATACTTTGGAAAGGATCGTGGGATAATATTTTTCTTTCAAGATAATCAGGCAAAAAAGATCCAATATCATCTCTGCTAAAACCATACGTAGTTTGAGTTAAATCATTTGTACCAAAACTAAAAAATTCAGCATGTTGAGCTATTTCATTTGCTGTTAGACACGCCCTGGGTAATTCAATCATTGTTCCAATCAAATATTTAAGTTTTTTCCCTGATTCATTTTCAATCTTTTTGGCCGTTTTTTTGACAATATCAGCTTGATCAATATATTCAGTTACGGTTCCTACAAGAGGAATCATTATTTCAGGAAAAACAGAGACTCCTTCATCGATTAACTCAATAGACGCTTCTAATATTGCCCTTGCTTGCATCTCTGTTATATCTGGGAATGCAATTCCTAATCTACAGCCTCTATGTCCTAACATAGGGTTTAATTCATGTAAACTTGAAATTCGTTTTGAAATAGTTTCTTCATCTATATTTAATTTCAAGGCAAGTTCAGATATTTGCTTATCATCCAAAGTTATAAATTCATGGAGGGGGGGATCCAAAAGTCTAATTGTCACAGGTTTACCTTCCATTGCTTTTAATATCCCTTTAAAGTCCTCTTTTTGAAAGGGCAAAAGTTCCATTATTGCAGATCTTTTATCTTCATTATTATCTGCTAAAATCATTTTACGCATTGCAATAATTCTTTTTTCATCAAAAAACATATGTTCTGTTCTACATAATCCAATTCCTTCAGCTCCAAAATTAATTGCCTGAGCTGCATCCGATGGACTTTCTGCATTTGTTCTAATTTTAAGCTTTCTAAATTCATCTGCCCAATCCATTAAAACCTTATATTCAGAATGACTATCTGGATTTGCAGGAACTAGATCAATTTTTTCCTTATAAAGGTAACCTTTTGTACCATTCATGGTCACCCAGTCTCCTTCTCTAAGAATTTGATTATTTACCTCAACCTCTTTATTTTTTAAGTTGATTTGCAAATCACCACATCCAACAATACAGCATTTACCCCATCCTCGAGCGACAAGCGCTGCATGTGATGTCATACCTCCTTTAGCAGTTAAAATTGCTTCAGAAGCATGCATACCATGAACGTCTTCTGGCGATGTTTCTTCTCTAATAAGAATAACCTTTTCACCATTATTATGCCATGATTCAGCATCATCTGCCGTAAAAACAAGTCGACCAGTTGCCCCTCCCGGTCCAGCAGGAAGACCTTTAGCTAAAATGGTTGCCTTATCTTCGCTATCACTATTTAACATAGGATGTAATAACTCATCTAATTGATCAGGTTTAACTCTCAAAATTGCTGTTGTTTTATTTATCATACCTTCATTTTTCATATCAACAGCCATTTTAATTGCAGCTGCCCCAGTACGTTTACCAACTCTAGTTTGAAGCATCCAAAGTCGCCCTTCTTGAATTGTAAATTCAATATCTTGCATATCGGAATAATGTTTTTCTAGTTGTATTTTAATTTTAAACAATTTTGCATAAATATCAGGCATAGAGGATTCAAGAGATGGAAGATTTTGTGTGTCTTCTGTTTTCGTATCTTCATTTAGAGGGTTTGGGGTCCTGAGGCCTGCAACCACATCTTCACCTTGTGCATTTGTTAGCCATTCCCCAAAAAATTTATTATCACCATTTGCAGGGTTTCTAGTAAAAGCAACACCAGTGGCTGAGTTTGAGCCCATATTTCCAAAAACCATAGTTTGAACGCTTACAGCTGTTCCCCATTTATCAGGAATGTTTTCTATTCTTCTATAATTAATTGCGCGTTCGCCATTCCAACTTTGAAATACTGCTTTAACACCACCTAAAAGCTGTTCCATGGGATCATCAGGGAATTTAATACCCATTGAAGACTTGATTTCCTTTTTAAACTGGTCTGATATTAACCTCCAATCATCCTCGTTTAGGTCAGTGTCGTTTATATAATTATTTTTATTTTTATATTCTGTTAATAAAGATTCGAGTTTATGTCTGATCCCATGTTCGTTTTGAGTTTCAATGCCACTTGATTTTTCCATTACTACATCTGCATACATCATGATTAATCGTCGGTAAGCATCATAAACAAATCTTGGATTATTGGTTTTTTTGATAAGGGCTGGGATTGTTTTTGAAGTAAGACCTACATTTAAAACTGTTTCCATCATTCCAGGCATAGATTGTCTTGCCCCAGATCTAACAGACATCAGCAGTGGGTTTTGAGTATCACCAAATTTTGCACCCATGACAACTTCAGTTGCTTCAATTGATTCTAAAATTTGAGAATTGAGGTCACTTGGGAATTCACAGTTATTATCATAATAATGAGTGCAAACTTCCGTAGTTATTGTAAATCCAGCAGGTACAGGTATTCCTAGCAAATTCATTTCAGCTAAATTAGCACCTTTTCCACCAAGTAAATTTTTCATTTTAGCTGTTCCTTCAGCTTTTCCATCACCAAACAGGTAAACGTATTTCAATGTATTAACTCCTTGTTATGTAGTTTATTATTATTTTTTAAAAAGTTGGCGAAAAGTATCTAATTTCTTTTAAATTTCCATTTGGGTCATAAAAAAACCACTTATCTACCATTTTACCTTGTCTATATGAGCCTTGCATTTCTTTAAGCTCTTTCTTGCTATCCCACCAACTAGTCCAAGTAGCATCTTTTTTCCCATTTGAATAGTAGCCTTCAGATAGTCTGCCATCATCGAACCATGCAGACCATTTTCCTTCTTTAGCACCTTTAGAGAATGAGCCTTCTTGTACTTTTTTTGATTCTCTATCCCAGAAAGTCCATAATCCATCAGCTTTTCCACTAATAAGGTTTCCTTCTTTTTCTTTGATACCATTATCATAGAAAAAAGTCCACTTTTTATTCATTATTCCCAGGTCATATGTTCCATGGGATTTTATATTTTCATTATCATACCACTCTGTCCATAGTCCATGCTTTTTACCATTTTTGTACCCTCCTTGTTCTTCTTTACCGCCACTCCAAGGTCTCTTAGGCTCTGGTACTGGAATATCAACAACTAAAACTTCAGGGACTTTTTTCCCACTTGGAGACCACTTTATCCACTGTCCATCTTTTTTACCATTTTTTGTTTTTCCAAGGAATAAATAACCAGCATCTGAATTTTCATCAGTAATAACACCAGTATATGGTTTTTCTTCTCCTGGTTTGTAAAAAACAGATTCTCTTTCAACAAGCTGATTTAAAATAATATGTTCTAGATCTGAACCAAAATCAAATTCAAAGTCTTTTTCTTCTTTATTGTTCCAATATGTCCAAATTCCATTTGGGGATCCACCTTTTAAGAAACCTTCTCGTTGCATTTTACCATCTTTATAATAGTAAGTCGTTAAGCCTTCTTTAATACCGTTTTGATGATAACCTTTTTCTTTTATTTGATCACTTTTTGGATACCAGATTGCCCATGGTCCATGTGGATTATCAGATTTATAATTTGTCATGGTACTTCTATACCCATTTACCCATATTGTATTTGGTCCATCTAGTTGGCCATTTTTATAAAACTTTTCATTATTTTTCTCTTCAGGGGTATTCCATATTGTTGATTTTCCATGAAGCTGACCTTGATAAAAACCTCTTTCTTCAGCAATAGACCCATCAGTTTGAAAATAAAACCAAGATCCATCCATTTCATCATTGAGATAGTTTCCTTCAGATTGTTTTATACCACTTTCAAACCACCACGTCCAGACTCCGTTTTTTTCTCCTTCAAGGAAGTGGCCTTCTTTCTCTTTGTTATCATTTAGGTACCACCACCAATTCCAAAGTTCTTCATCATTTTCAGCTTTATATTTTTTACCATTATAAGACCACGTACCATCAGTGAATGTAAGGGTGCGGTCATTTTCATACCACCAAGTCCAACGACCGTGAGGTTTTCCTTTATGATGAGATTGTTCCATTTTTAGATGGCCATTTGGATACCAGTATTTATAAACTCCATCTGTTTTTCCCATTTCAAACTTACCCTGTTCTTTTAAATTACCTTCTTCATACCACAGAGTCCATAAACCATGTTTTTTACCTCTATAATAAATACCTTCAACTTCTTTTTGACCATTTCTATACCATTGAACCCATTGTCCATCTCTTTTACCGGATTGAAATCTTCCAAGCATTAAATAATCTTTTATTCCACCTGTTTCAATGACCATCCCATTATAAGGTTTATGTTGACCAATTTTATAGAAAATATTCTCTCGGTTTTCTAGTTCTGAAATTCTGACCCTTTCTAATCCATTTCCGTAATCAAATATAAAATCTTTTTCTCCGTCAGGATAATAGTAAGTCCATTTACCCTCAGGTTCATTTCCTCGAATGATTCCTTCGCGATCTTTGTTACCATTATCAAACCAAACGGTTACTAAACCATCAATTTTACCATTTATAAAAGTTTCTTCAATTGACTTGTGATCTGAATCTTTCCAAGTGATCCACGTACCATGTTTTACACCATTTTTATATTCACCTTCACGAATTTTTGTTCCATCGGGATCCCACCATACCCATTGACCATTTTTTTCACCATTTAAATAATCTTCTTTTGATTTTAGAGTTCCTTCTTCATACCAGGATATCCATTGACCATTTTTTTCTGATTTTTTATAAGAGCCTTCCAAAATTTTAATATTATCAGCATTCCAAATTATAGTTGGGCCATCTTTTAATCCCTTATCATAGGTGGTTTCACTTGTTTTTCTACCATCCTCTGACCAATAGGTCCATTTTTTATCAAGTTTATTATCAGCATAGTATCCAGACTTTTCTTTGATAATTCCATTTTCATACCAGGATGTCCATGCACCATTTAATTTCCCATTTTCATAACTTGCTTCAAGTTTTTTGTTGCCATTCAGAAACCACGATGTCCATTTATCATCTCGTTCACCATTTTTGAAGACTCTTTCAGATTTTCTCTCGCCATCAGAAAACCACTGTGTCCATATCCCGTTTTGTTGACCATCAACAAATTGGGTTTCTTCTTTTTTTATACCAGTTTCGTAATACCAAGTCCATATTCCGTTTTGTTTGCCTTCTTCATATGATCCTTCTTCAATTTTATTTCCATTTTCAAACCATTTAATTAATTGACCATTTAACTTTCCTGAGATGTAATTTGATTGTTCTTTTTTAGTATTTGACTCATTATTGTAATATTTTATCCATTCACCTTCTCGATTTCCTTCAGAGTAGGAGCCTTCCATTTTTTTATTTGGTTCGGAAAAATAAGTATCGCCATTTAAATCTATTGTAACAACTTCTAATGAGTCCCATTCTCCATTTAGGTTCCCTTCATCATCAGTAGACGGATCATCATCTTCACCCCAGTCGTTATATGCTTCACCAACATACCAAAATGTCCAAAGTCCATCCCGAACACCATTAGTATAGTTTCCTTCTGTTTGAATTGATCCGATTATTTTTGGATCTTTTTGATTTGGATAATATGTTTTTACTAGCCCATCATTTTGAGATATAGCATAGCCTAAAAAATATATGAAAATAACCAGTATTCTCCGCATGGTCAATTCCTCATTCTTTGTATAATAAAAAAGGTGTTTTCTTTGGATAATATAATATTATATCCTTGCCTCGGTTACCTTATAGCTGAGAAGTTAAGGAAATGCTTGGAAAAAGTCAAAAAATTGCGGGAAATATTAATCGCCTTTATTAAGTCGAATCCAAAAACTTTGGCCAAACTTATCATTGAGGTTAACTAAGCCTTCATTTGAATTATTTGTTCCTAAAAAAGCAGTTTCGGTTTCAAATTTATTATTGGTTCTAAGGTATCCACCTCCATCACGACCATTACCTAGAAAAGTTGACATTTTTCCAAACTGGTTATAGGTTCTAAAATAGCCGCTACCTATAAAAGTTCCAGTCTCACCTGCAAAATCATATATTCTCATTTGTCCAGAGCTATCAGCTCCTGTTCCAATATAAACCGTTTCCTGACCATCAAAGTTATAAGTTCTAAGGTAGCCCCCTCCGCTTGATCCAGTTCCTAGGAAAAGCGTTCTTTCTCCAAATTGATTATAGGCTTGAAGGTAGCCTTCTCCTAAATAAGACGAGGTTTCCCCGTTTTTATTATAAATTCTCAGTTGACCTGCATGATCAGAACCGGTACCTAAGTATGATGTTTCTTTTTTTGAATTATTATATGTTCTAATATATCCACCGCCCATTCTTCCAGTTCCAACATATGCAGATTCATCTCCATTACCATTAAAGGCTCGCATATATCCACCTCCATCTTTTCCGGTTCCTATAAATAACGTTGGTTCACCATATTGGTTGTAGGTTTGCATATAGCCATTACCCAGATACCCCATTATAACTCCACGATCATCCTCTATCGTTAAACTTCTAACAATTAAATGACCAAATTCATCACTTTTATTTTTAAAACCGAATGTAGTGATAATTAATAATGTGCTTAAGATCCCAATTAAAAGACTTTTTATATCGATAAACTTCATTGCTCTTTTCGTGTTTGTTTATGTTAAATTAATGAAAATAAATTATTTTTAATACTCATATATACTAACTTTAACAGGAATTTGAAAATCATCATATTGTCTTTGACGAATCATATCATATTGTTTAATTTGATCGATACGACCTTGAACGTCATAATAATATACGTTTTTTTCTAATACCCTATCTTCATTATCTAAAATTGCAATAATATAAGGACTACCTTGGCTATTCAAGAGTGTTTCTTTAATAGAAAATAATTGTGTAGAAGAATCAAAATAATACTCATATACTTTTAAAAGTTTGTCATCATAAGAAATATTTAAGGTCTCATATAAAAGACCATCGCTATCGTAAGTCTTAATTTGGGTTTTACGACCTAAAATATCATAATTATAAGATTTTGATCCTATGGATTTTCCATTTTTTCCGATAGAAATTTCTTTAATTAATTTTTTATTTTGATCATGAAAATAAATAGTTCTAAAAATAACAGATGGATCAAAATACTCATCACGTTTTTTAATATTATTTAGTGAATCAATATCAAATATAGTAGTTTCCAAAATGTAGCTATCATATAGTTCTTT
>CEUA01234136.1_pt1 | contig 10464 bp, 4 predicted proteins | sample 361541 | NCBI WGS metagenome assembly CEUA01 (sample SAMEA2623079, study PRJEB7988) | marine metagenome | isolation source: saline water (ENVO:00002010), including
TTCTGAAAATTTCTTCATTTTGTTCAATAAAGAAACAAGATTTTGCACAATGGATCCTCGGTCTTTTCCATTGGATCGAATCAAAGCTGCCCTATACCATTCCTCTGACTCAATCAATTTCCCTAAATCGGCCGCGATGTTTCCTAAGTTGTTTCTTGGCTCTACGAGGGTCGTGTCCAGACTAATTGCGAATTTAAATGCATTTTGGGCTTGAAATAATTTGTTACCGTCGTATAATGCCTGTCCATAATTATTCCATAGGGCCGCGCTTAGGGTATCTATCGCTAAACACTGTTCGTAATATTGGTATGCCGATTCAAGCTCCCCCAATAGTGTATGAGACGCTGCCAAATTAGCGATAACGGCAGTAGATCTTGGAGAGGTATCCTTCGCTCGATGATACCATGATTTAGCTAGGGTTATCAGTACACGAGCCGAATCTGACTTGTTTGAAGCCAGCAACCGTTCACCGGCCTGATGATATAAGGTCGCAATGTTATTTGCGGCTTCACCTTTAAACGGATCTAACGCTAGTGCGCGCTCGTAAGCTACCATTGCTTCCGTGAGTTTTCCATGTTTCTGGAGTGCCTGACCCAAATTATTTTGTACATTGTGCTCATTGGGGGCCAACCGGGCTGCAGCTTCCCATAATATAATTTCATTGCTCCACATGGACGTCCGCTGCATTGTAATTCCACTCCAGACAATAACTGTAGCAATACCAAAAACCCTAAGATGTTTCTTCTTACTTATTAACCATGAAACAGACAATGACAAAGCAGCTAGGGGAATATATAAACGCCTCTCGTTAACGAGCATATTTAAAGGCATAATAAACGTAGGCATCAATGAAACACCTATCCAGGCAATGGCCCATCCACCGATAGTTTGACGTCCCATCCATGCCAAAAAAACTATTGACATTACAAAACCGAAAGAAGAAATAACGGCCCACTCCATGTATGTATGAGATACTGTAAACGGATGATGAATACTCAACTTTACTGGTACAAATGCCAAATAGAGATAATACGCAGGTGCCTTCATCTGAGTAAAAAGTTGGGCTATCGGAGATCTAACAGGATCAGAGAAAGAATCCAATAGGAATCGATTGCCATATATCAACCCTATATAACCAATGGCCAAGACACCATATAAAAGGTATCTCTGGTTACTCCTCTTGTTTTTACTAAAAAAATCTAGTAAAAACACAGTTATCGGTGCAGTGATAACTATCGACTTAATTAACAGTCCGATGACGTAACTTGCGTATTGAGCAAAGGTATTTCCGCGGGAGTCTTTCATTGAAAAAATTAGACATAAAAAATAAAAAAAAGCGGAAAGAGACTCTGACCTACTGCTTATATAATTAACTACCTCTGTCGCAATCGGATGACAAACAAAGAAAACTGCAGCGATCCAACCAGCAACACTACCACCTATAATTCTTTTTCCCAAAAAAAACACAGAGAGAGCACATGCAGCGTGTATCAGTATATTTACTAAGTGATAAGTCCAGCTTTCGTATGCACTAAAATAATAATTCAGTGCATACGAAACCAAGAGGACCGGACGATACATGCTCTTAGTAGAATCATGAGAGAACAAATCCGGATTAGAGAAAAATGCCCATACGTTATTCAGGGAGCGTAAATGGGGATTATCTACAATAGAGTGTATATCATCATAGCGAAACCCTCCATCGAGTGCATTTGCATATAGTATGATAGAGATAACCGGTATAAAAAAAAGAGCCCTAATCATCTATTATACCTTTACTTAGATCCTTTTTTCTGCTCTCAACGTATTCTTCATAACTAGGATCTAAACTAACAGCACGGAAATACGCGTTCAAAGCCTCTTTCTTACGATCTAACCTTTCAAGGCAATTTCCTAAACTCAACCAGGCACCTGCATAATTTTCGTTTACTTGTATTGCTCTTTCAAAAGCTGTTAATGAAGAATCATTGAATGATTTCATTAGATAAGCATTTCCTAAATTCACCCATGACCGAGCATCTGCCGAATTTATTTTCAAGGCTTTTCTATGATGAGTTATAGCTTCATCAGGTCGATTCAACATCTGAAAGGTATTACCTAGGTTATTGTACAAACCATCATCATCTGATCTAAATTGCACAGCATGTAAATATGCATTTAGGACCTCGTCCCATCGCCCCTGTTCCCGCAAAACCTCTGCATAATCGGCCCACAACTCACCTGATTGTGGAGAGATTTGAAGACCAACTTCAAATGTTTCACGGGACCGAGTATGGTCACCCATATCTTGCAGCAATTTTCCTGTCTGAGAATAGAGCGCTATAAGATTAGGATCACGTTTTAAGGCATGAATATAGGCATTAAGAGCACTCTGATAATCAAAATTAGCTTCCAAAGCCTCCCCCCAAAATATATAAGGCCTAGCCATTAAAGGGGCTTTATGGGCAGAATCCTCCCAAAGAGAAAGGGAGCTATTCCAAACGGTATTCCTTTTTACAGTAGTAACGGCCAACGCACTAAAACTGATTATTGCAAGTGTATAGAGAACATTTGAATTATTACAAAATCGATTTTTCACCTTATTCCAACTATAGCCTACGGCAAGAAAGAAAAACCCACTAGGTAAATACAAACGGTGTTCATTCACCAACACATTCAACGGTATAGCAACAGACGGAGCAATTACTAAAAGATAACAAACAGCGCATAGAATAATAAATGGATTTGAGTAACGTTGACGAAACAACCAAATAGCAACTGAAAACAAAAATAGAAAAGCTAAAAAAGCTACGGGATCAAAAAGACTGTCGGAGATCAGAAATTGATGATCTACGTTTTGATTACTAGGCCAGATAATCAGATTAACATAAAACACAAGTGCTTTAATCTGTGTCCAAAATTGTTCAGAGAAACTTCTCACGGGCTCAGCTATAGTTGCACGAATAATCCAATGACGAACAAAAAATAAATAGACTACTGCAATAACACCTAAGCCTATCTTAAGAAGTTTTTCATTAAGGACACCACGTTTCATTAACAAATCAGAGGCAATAATAACAAGTGGAAGAGAGATAGAAATTGATTTGCTCAGCAGAGCCGCACAATACCCAGCACAAACCAAAATAATACGGACGGTGGAGGAAAATGACACATGGCCGTAACACCAAAGAGAAAAAAGAAAGAAAAATCCTGATAAAATTTCAGATCGACTACTGATATAATTAAGAGGCTCACTATTAATGGGGTGAATAGCAAACAAAACTGCAGTAACCCAAACTCCTTCTGTCTTGCCAAGATACTGTCGGCCGAGGCCACACAAAAAAAAGATACAGCCCAGGTGAAGGCATAGATTGACAACGTGATAGCCAAATGGGTCATAGCCATTAATCAAATAGTTTAGAGAAAAAGTAACAAGGAGCAAAGGCCTATACATAGCATTCTCAGGATCTACGGAGAATGCGAATGGATTTGTAAAATAAGATGGGATGTTTTTAAACGACCGGAGTTGTGGATTATCTACGATAGAATGAAAATCATCATAATGGAATGGATTATGGAGCGAATTTGCATAAACCATAGAAGTTATGAAGAATAAACACAGTATCTTGCTCCAAGCCGGAACACCCTGCCACATGCTTCCAAATTTTTTCATCGATCAAACCTTCCCTGCAAAATCCTTAGTCGCTTTTTTACATCGATGCGCGGATTTTCACTACCAGTCCAAATAGACAAAAACCTTCGGTAACTTTTTTGAGCATTTTCTAGCTCTCCAAACCTTTCAAACAAAATCCCTAGCTTGGCATATGGTGGAGCGTACAGCGAGTCAACGCTTAATGCTTTTTGATAGAAGTCCATCGCGTCTTTAAGTTTTCCTTGACCCTCTAATGCTCCTCCTAAATTGTAAAATATACGAGCAGATTCTCCACCTACACGCAGAGCTTTCTTTAAAGACTTTTCCGCTTTAAGATATTTACCGACTCTCAAATAATGTGTGCCCAAATTGTTTTGCAATTTGTGTTTATTCGGAGATAATTTTTCGGCATCTATCATGAAGTGATAAGCCTCTTCATAACGGCCATTTTCACTAAGCAATGAGCCCAAATTTATTAGAGCCTCAGTGTAATTGGGCCGGATTAAAAGTGAAGACCGAAGAGCCTCTTCAGCATCTTCGAATCGTCCTTTCATACGGTAAACTGTTGCTATGTTGTTGAATGCTGCAGCATTATTAGGATCAATACTTAAGGCCTCTTGATAATACCTTAAAGCAATATTTAAGTCTCCTTTTTGCCTAGCCCACATTCCCAAACGTAAATACGGGCGAACGAGATTAGGTCCTTTGGACGAAGCATCTTCCCACAAGATGTTTTCGTCTTTCCACACTTCTGTTCTTTTTACGGACATGGTGATTAATACGACGAATAAAAGGACAGAAAATACCATCCGCTTTTTATTAGAGAGACGACAAAGTGATATTGAAAAACCAACACAAAGGGCAATAAGTGGCTCATATAACCTACGTTCATTAACTAACATATTTAACGGAACAACCAAGGTCGGGATTAACCACAATGCAATCCATGAAAAATACCAAGAATAAACCGTAGATTTAAAAAAGAGGCATCGAACAGAAATTAACACAATGGATAGAATCAATATTCCACTAAATATTACTGACCAGTCTCCAAAGCGGCCGACATTAAAGGCATGATCTACACTCTGCCCTTGCATACCAATCGCGAGATGCAAATAATAGACTATAGCCTTGATCTGTGTACAAACCTGCTCCAATAAAGTTCGAACTGGAGAATCCAAAACAGCTTCATAAATGAGGCTACGCGTAATCAATATATAAATAATACTAACAACAAAAAGCCCAACTATTTTATACCATCGAGCCTGTATTGATTTGGTCTCATGAGATCTATCTATTAGCATTAGTAAAAACGGAAACATTATTACGGTACTTTTAGCACAAAGAGCAAAACCGTAACAAACAGTCGAACCGACTGCTGACAACACGCCCGAGCGGACATACAGGATCATTGAAATGAGAGCAAAAAAAAGAGCCAGTGACGTAGACCGCGCACTAACGTAATTTATGGGCTCAACAACCAACGGATGCACTGCAAATAACATCGATCCGATAAAACTTGGCAAAAAGGGGATTCCTACCAAACGGTTACAAAAAAATGAGAGGACACAAACAAGGATATGCAAGGCTAAATTAACTCTAAGATAGCCCTCCGGTCGATACCCTCCCCAGGCATAATTGAGTGCAAAAGTAGTAAGTAATAAGGGCCGATACATTGCACTTCCCTCATTACTTGAAAACATTGATGGGTCCGTAAAAAAAATTGGGATGTTTTCGAGAGAACGTATATGAGGGTTTTCAACTATGGAGTGATCATCGTCGAAATGGAATCCCCCCTCAATAGACGAATTGTGCGTTACCATGACTACTATAGTTATGAATATAACAGCAACAACCAATCTCAATTTTGTATTACTAACGAGCATTAAAAAAAACGTCTAAACCAAAGCTCAAGAGATAAAAGTCCCCAAACCGTCCGTCCAAAAGGTTTTTCACTGCGAACACTTTTTTCTAATTGGTTCATATCAAAAAAACCACGGCTCCTAGTTTCTTCACCTAAAAGGATATCTTCAACAAACGGTTTTAATTCACCGGAAAACCACTCAAAAATCGGAACAGGAAAACCCATTTTATCCTTACGATTTAAGATTTCTTGAGGAACAATATTAGAAACAGCTTTTCGAAGAAGGCTCTTCGGCCTTCCCCCAGAAAACCGCGAAGCCGAAGATTGAGCTGTGGCAAACTCGACAATCCGATAATCAAGTAAAGGTAATCTCGACTCTAATGACGCGGCCATACTAGTTCGATCTTCTAAGTGAAGGAGTGATTGCAAATGATTCTTTAAATCAACATACATCATTCTGTCTATCAAATCTTTACTTTCCGGCCTATTAAATTCAGAACGAAAAATCTCTTTAGTCTCATAATTAGGATCTAACAGATCACGTGTTTTCAATATTCCATCCATATCTTCAGACCGTTGCAACAGGCGATAATACCGATCTGAAGGATCAGCAAACATATCACTACTAAATAATTTTTGCATGGTTGGTTCAAATCCCCCTAAATACGACAAATGTGGTTCTATATCCGTTAAGGTCCAATTACCAACCAAAGGGGCATTCCCATATATCGCATTCTGGAGGCACTGCTCCAAGTAGCCAATCAAATAACGCGTGTATCCACAAAACAACTCATCACCCCCCTGACCACCTAAAACTACTTTAACATGTTTGGCAGCTAATTTTGAAAGGAAATATTGAGGGAAAACTGCAGCCCCCGCTACAGGTTCATCTAAATGAAAAACCATATCATCGAAAGTCTGCTCTAAATCTGAGGCGTTAGGAAAAATCTGATAATATTCGGCACTGATATTTTGAGAAACAATCTTAGCATATTTTGATTCATCATACCGTTCGGCAGCATCGAATCCACCTGTAAAAACCTTTAACGGAGAATCCAATAAACCCGCAGCAACACATGATATCGCACTCGAATCCAATCCTCCACTTAAATGGCTTCCGACGGGCACATCACTACGCAACCTGAGGCGCACCGCATCTGTGATTAATTCACTTAGAAACTCCGAATTATCTTCATTGGTATTCTCTGCACCGAAATGCAGATCCCAATATGAAAAACTTTCAAGTTTTTCATCTTTCCAAAGAATATAGGAACCTGGCAATAAGCGTTTTATCCCTTTGAATAAAGTTTTATCACCTAGGCAATATTGCAAGTCTATGTAATCCTGAAAAGCATGTTCGTCTAACATGGGATTTACATCGGGATGAACTAATAAAGATTTTATTTCAGACGCAAAAGCAACACCGTAGCCCAAATCGGTATAATAAAATGGCTTTATCCCCAATCTATCTCTGGCAGCAAAAAGTGTGCGTTTGTTTTCGTCCCATAGAGCAAAAGCAAACATACCATTAAGTTTTGCAAGACCAGGAACACCATGATGCCGACAGGTTTCTAAAAGAATTTCGGTATCTGAGTTCGTTTCAACATTTATACCATTACTTTCTAACTCACGACGTAATTCGATATAATTATAAATTTCGCCATTATAGGTGATCCAATGACCTGAATCACGCTTCGCCATGGGTTGCTTCCCACCATTGATGTCAATAATACTCAGTCGTCTATGGCCTAATCCTACACCGTTTCCGATCCATGTCCCACGATCATCAGGACCCCGATATTTCATTATATCAGTCATCGCATTTAGTATATCTAAATCTACAGATCTTCTCGGATCATTGTGTATTACTCCAGCAATACCACACATTGTTTCATCCTTTATTTTCGTTAAGGTACAGAATTACGCAATCGTTCTATTCCTTCCAGAGCCTTTTTTATATATGGACGAGACTGATTAATATTATCTAAATCCTTGAGTGCATTCATTAAATTATAAGCTCGGGAATATTCACCTAAAGCACTATTAAAATCTCCCAACTTTTCTAGCAAAACTGCTCGATTAAAATATGGCTGTGGTAATTCAGGATTACTACGAATAGCTCTTTCATAAGACATTAGAGCTTCTTCACTATTACCGCGACTAGCGTAAATCTGTCCGAGATTATTTTGAGCTAGGGCCAAATATGGATCAATCTCTATAGAATACATGTAAAACTCTTCAGCCTTTTCAATTTCTCCGCGTCCTAACATTATGTTACCAATGTTGTAATATCCTCCAGCAAGTCCTGGATGCACTGAAATTGCACGAAAATAGGATTCTTCAGCCAGTGAATATTTTTCCTCTTTAAATTGAAGGTTGCCCAAATGCAACCAGCCATAAGCTATTTGGGGATCTAAAGATAAACCTTCCAAAATATATTTCTGCGCCTCACTCAAATCACCAATGCGTTCATAGGCTAAACCTAGATTAACCAAAGCTCTTGAATTTTTCGGATTCAAGTTAACCGCTTCCTCCCATAATGAAATATCGTTCGCCCATATATTCGCGCGACTAAGCGATATTCCAATCCAAATAATTAATAAAAAGTAAAGGCCGTATGGACTTCTATTCTTGGAGTTTTTCCATGCAGTTAAAACCCATCCTATGGCAATACTGAAACCAACCAAAGCAAGGTACATGCGCCTCTCTGTAACAATCAAATTTAGCGGAATAAATGCGTAAGGTAATAGTGCAATAATCTGCCAGATCCATCCTAAACTTAACCAATGTGAACGTGAGCGAATTGCAAAATAACTAATCGATCCAATCAATAGCACTGACCATAAAACAGTTTCATTTATTTGCTTACCAGCAGGATTAAAAGGATGGTCTACGGTAAGGTGAACTGGCATAATGCAAAGCCAAACCATATAGACCTGAGCCTTTATATGTGTAAATATCTGTTCGACTAATCCACGTGGTATTTTATCAACAGAATCTCCTATAAATGAATTTTTATAAATGATTAACAAGTAAATTGAAACCACGACAGCCAATGAAATTATCAATGACCTTTTTCGGATTAAATCATTCCATAAATTCGTGCTACGCTCACAAGCGAATAATAACGGTGGCATCACGATAGCCATGGACTTTACAAGAAAGCCGAAAATAAAGAGTAAAACTCCGAAGAAGTAACGGCTGTCCCTAAACATTAGATTATAAATGGCCCACATTATAAATGAAGCTACAAATAAATCAGATCGACTACTTATATAGTTAATTGATTCAGCGACTATTGGATTAAGAAGAAACAACCACCCCATTAAACTGCTCATGCTTCTATCCGCACCCATTTTTACAGCACAGAAAAATAATGCTACTACGCATGAAACATGAAGAAAAACATTAAAAACCCTATACCCCCATACTTCAGATCCGTGAATAGCATAATTTACTGCATACGACACGAGTAACATAGGCCTGAACATTTTACCACCTTGTTCTACCGAAAACATTTGTGTGTCAATAAAAAATACGGGTATGTTTTTTAGGTTTCGCAGATGCGAGTTTTCAACGATAGAGTGAAAATCATCAAAATGGAATGGATTGTTTAGCGTATTGGCATATATCAAAATCGCCACAAAGATGTACGATGCCGTTAAGACACGAGTTGACGTCTTATTTATTTTAAACACTATTAATCTCTTAACATTATTCGTAGATTATTCAAATACTTCCTCAAACGAATTACCAGGCATTGAATTTTCATCTTTAAACATTCTTATCCTCTGGTAAACTATATCGGCTTCTTCCCATTGCCTCGCACGTTCATATGCCTTAGCAAGGGCCTGCAAATTACGAGCCCCTGGCTTGATAATCACAGATTGATTTAATAGCTCAATTGCCGTTTCCACTCGACCAGACACCAAGGCTAATAAACCATCGCGAAGCAATTCTTTTGCTTTACTACTATGGTCTTCTAAACGAAACGCATATATGGCATCAAGTGCAATTTTCGTCGATTCGGAGTCAGGGTCAACCTCTAATGCAGCAAGATACGACTGTTCAGCCTGAGACCATTTGCCTTGTGCAAGATTAGCTCCACCTATCCCCGAATAAATGGAAAACAAGTCACCACCACTTAAGTGTTTTTTTTGAGCTACAAGTGCCCGACCGTAATTTTGTATCGCGAGTTCATGATTCCCTTCATTACGATTAAGATCGCCCAGGAATATATATGGTCGTGGCATTTGCGGACCAATTTTTTGCGCCGATTGCCATAGGGTTCTCGGATCTAACCACTGTTTTGTTCGAGCAATATCTAAACGAGCAAAAATTATTAACATTATAATTCCACCAATAGATATCTTTCTCAATGTCTTCCCTTGGGCCTGCTGTAAAATACTGCATAAAGCTATAGAAAAAGCCATTGTCACCACATACAGTCGATGTTCATTCACTAGTACGTTTAGGGGCACTAAAACCGTTGGAAGAATCGATAAAACGGCCCAACCAAAACAGAAATAGGTAATCGGGTTACTCTTCCACCAGAGCCGGACCAAAGAGATTAATAAGGCAATGCACAACAAATGTAGAGTAGCACTAGTTCCCAGGGTAAACCCAGGTTCAACAGATAGTGGCCAAGGAAAAAAAAGCCAATCAACATATTGTATCAAAGCCTTTACTTGTGTTGAAAATTGTATTTCTATACTACGAATTGGTGCAGTAAAAAAAGAGGACTCTAGCATAAACCGCACTTTGTAGATATAGCAAATCCCCACAACAGCATAAGGCACTATTAATTTACAGGAAGACTGAATTCCTTTACGGCCAAAAAAAGTCCATTCATAGAAAAAAAGAACAGGAAGTAACATTAACCCAACAGACTTAGATAATAAAGACAAACCAAAACAAATTACTGATGTAACATATAGCACTAAATTTAATTTGGCTGACGATCTCAAAA
>CEUA01010691.1_pt1 | contig 10458 bp, 7 predicted proteins | sample 361541 | NCBI WGS metagenome assembly CEUA01 (sample SAMEA2623079, study PRJEB7988) | marine metagenome | isolation source: saline water (ENVO:00002010), including
CGGAACCTATCCTAGAGTTTGATACAACTGATAATATGTTTAGGGATAATTTATTGAAAAACCCACTAGATATCAAGGGGCAAGTCAAAACAAATGGTGGTTATGTTTCGATACCTGACAATCCAGGTATTGGAGTTGAACCTAACCCAGATTTTATTCTAAAGTTTACCAAGGAATTTTAAAATAATGTCTGTGAATTAAACATAAATCTTATTATAAGGGGGTGTAATTATTTAAAATATATGTATTTTTTTAGAGATAGGAAAAAATTTAATTTTTTTTTAACTAATTTTTTTTTTAAAAGAAAAATAGAAAGGCAAAAATGGAAAAATTTATGAAAATTAATAGAAGAGAGCTAATTCGTCTTACTGGCATGGGATCATTAGCAGCTGCATCAACAGCTATTCCAGGTATTAATAATTTAATTGCTGGAGAGAAAGATAGTGTCACAGTATTTTTTTGGGATGGACCACCATTAATTGGAATAAGAGAAAAAGCACTAAAACCTTTTAGTAATGTCTATAAATCGTGTGAAATGAAATTTACTTCGGTACCTGGAGGACCAGCTGCAGGCTATAATGATAAGCTTTTTGCTCAGCTGGCAGCTGGACAGGCTCCTGACGTTTTTATCATTGAAATTGGATTATTACCTCAAATGCTAAAAAATGACTTATTACTTGATCTAAAGCCATTTATGGATGCAGAAAATTATGATTTAAGTCAATTCCCTAAGCTGGCAATTGATGCCTATAGTCATAAAGGAGGCATCTACGGTTTGCCTGACAATGTAGCGTCTATAGCCATTTATTATAATAAAGACATGTTTGAGGAAGCTGGAGCAATGATGCCAACTTCAAAATGGGATGATCCAGGTTGGTCAGTTGATGATTTTATGAATAGCTGTGATCGGCTGACTAAGACCAATAATAGTGGAAAAACAACACAGTGGGCGATAGATGTTACAGGATGGGATAAAGTTTGGCAAACTTGGGTGCGAATCTTTGGCGGACAACTTGTTGATAATCCATTTTTCCCTACAGAATGCACTTTGAACGATTCAAAAGCAGTTGAGGGATTACAATTCTATGCAGATCTGCGTTGGAAGCATGGATATGCACCTCGCCCAGAAGCTATGGCAGAAATGGGTACAGATGCACTTATGCAATCTGGTAAACTGGGTATGTTTTATAGTGGTAGTTGGTCTTTCCCTAACTATAGAGAAACTGATTTTACTGTTGCTTTAGGACACTATCCTTCTGGTCCCGGAGGAAGATCCAATTATGTTTATTATTATCCGCTAGTAGTGCCAAAAACAACCAAATCTCCTGAATGCGCATGGAATATGTTGAAATTCTTTAATGGTCCAGCAATGAAGAAGATCATTAAGGAAGGAGGATTACAAGGTACTTCTTTTGAAGAGCAAGAAAAATGGTTTGTTACAGATTCAAGACCACCTGAAAACAAACATGTAATGTTAGATGCTGCAAAACATTTTGTATCTCCAGATCCGGTTCTAACCAATATGAACAAAATCAATAGTGTCATGCAATCTCAAATTGATCTCCTATTGATTGGAGAAGAAAAAGATGCAAAAGTAGTTGCAGATGAAATAGTAAGACAAGTAAATCCTCTTATTAAAAAAGGACAATGGAGAACTTAGAAATATGATCCTTGTTTTGAGGGGGGTATTAATTTATATCCCCCTTTTTATTGAATATTCGTATGTTAATTAACATTTTAAATAAAAGCAAATATAGATAAAAAGACTATTATTATAGAAAATATGAAAAAATTGTTTGCAAACAATATTTCTAAAGAAAAGCGTGAAACAATTTTGGGTTGGGTAATGGTTTCACCTTTTTTAATTGGATTTGTTTTTTTAACTGCTATACCCATGATCGCATCTTTTGTAATATCATTTTCTGAGTGGGATATGCTTTCAAATCCAGAATGGATTGGTTTTGATAATTATAAAAAGTTGTTTTTTGAAGATGAATTAGCTCTGCATTCACTTAATATCACAATTTTATTCACTATTGTGTCCATACCGTTAAATATTCTATTTGGATTAGCTTTGGCTATGTTGTTAAATACAAGTATTAGAGGTTTGGCTATTTTCAGAACAATTTATTATTTACCAGCAATTCTATCTGGAGTTGCAGTTGCTCTTATGTGGAGATGGATTTTCTCAACAGAATTCGGTCTTCTTAATGCTTTACTCGATATTATTGGAATTGAGGGCCCTGCTTGGCTTACAGATCGAATATGGGTTCTACCTTCTTTTGTAATTATGCGGTTATGGAGTGTTGGAGGTGGAATGATAATTTATTTAGCAGGCTTACAATCTATTCCTACAAATCTATACGAGGCAGCAAACATTGATGGAGCTAACTGGTGGCATAAAACACGGTTTATTACTCTACCATTGCTTAGTCCAACTATTTTTTTTCAACTTATAGTTGGCTTCATTTTCTCCATGCAAATTTTTACAGAAGCTTTTATTATGACGAACGGTGGCCCTGCAGATGCCTCTCTATTTTACCTCTTATATTTATACAGACAAGCTTTTCAATATTTTGATATGGGATATGCATCTGCTCTAGCCTGGGTATTATTTGTAGTTATCCTTTTTTTAACAATTGTAATGTTTAAAACTAGTCGTTTTTGGGTATATTATGAAGCAGAAACAAGAAAAACATAATTCCAAATTTTATATAAAATAATTTAGAATGATAAAAGAAAGATCATCCAAAATAATAATTTATTTTTTGCTTATTAGTGGTTCGCTCGCGGTATTAATGCCATTCATATGGATGCTTTCAACTTCTCTTAAAAAACTTTCACATGTTTTCCGTTTTCCACCAGAATTTATACCAAATCCTATAGTTTGGTCAAATTATCCAGATGCTTTAACGCAACTACCATTTGGTCTATATTTCAAAAATTCTATTTTAGTAACTGGAGGCTGTTTGCTGGGAGAATTACTAGTTTCTGCTATTGTTGCATATTCATTTGCGCGTCTTCATTGGAAAGGAAGAGATTTCCTTTTTATAATCGTTCTATCAACTATGATGTTACCACGTCAGGTTACCCTAATACCGGAATTCATTATTTTTAAAGAATTGGCATTACTCGATACATTCTGGCCCTTAATTTTACCCTCATGGTTTGGGAATCCATTTTATATTTTTCTGATGCGACAGTATTTTTTAACCATCTCAACAGAGTTAGATGATGCTGCGGTAATAGATGGATGCTCTAAATTTGGGATATTTTGGAGAATAATTTTGCCTCTTTCAACACCTGTTTTAGCTACTGTTGCAATATTTTCATTCCAATACAATTGGAATGATTTTTTTAGACCTTTAATTTTTCTTTTCAGTAATGAAAATTTTACTTTAGCTTTAGGATTGAGGTTTTTCCAAGGAAATTATGGTACTCAGTGGAATTACTTAATGGCTGTTTCTTTGCTTGTCATGCTTCCATTAATTATTGTCTTTTTCTTTGCCCAGAAAAAATTTATCCAGGGTGTTGTTTTCACTGGTTACAAATAAATTGAATTATGCCTTTGAATTAAAAAATATCAAATTGAACTATTTTTAATCTTTTTTTACAAATTCTAAATATTTAGTGTGATTCAAGATGATGCCCAAAAGGTTGACAAATTTCAATAAAGGAAAAGGGGAAATGAGTAAGAAAACAAAAAATATTGGTGCACTCCTCCCAATATCTTCAAGAGATGCAAAATGGAACTCTGGCTTTTTAGGAGAACTTTATAAAAAGAGCTCAAAAAGCACCCGTGAGACCCTAAAGATGGCACTATGGAACGAAGATAACTCAGCTACCTTTGAGAACTTCCGGACTGCAGCTAAACTGCAAGAAGAACGTTCAAATAATGGATACGAAGAGCAATATGAATTTGAAGGTGGCACAAGCGATTGGAAACCACGAAAAGGGAAGATAGATGCAATACATCAGGGAACAAGCTGGAGCGATGGAGATTGCTACAAATATATAGAAGGCTTGAGTCGCATATTCTCATCTATTGAAGCTGGCGTTGAATGTCAAGAGATTAAATTAGAACTTGACGAACTTATTAATATAGTTGGTAGCGCACAGGAAGTTGACGGCTACTTGCAGACTCAGATCACAATTCCATATAGACCTCGTTGGGTAACGCGTATTTTTCATGAAGACTACAATCTTGGGCATCTCTTCACTGCAGCTGCAGTCCATTTTGAGGCAACTGGCGAAACTTCTTTCATAAATATTGCCAAAAAAGCTGCAGACAACTTATACGATCACTTCATTATCCGCCAGAGAGACGCAGGATCATTTGGTTGGAACCCCACACATATTCCTGGACTAGTAGATCTATATCGTGCAACAGGCGAAAAGAAATATCTAGAAATTGCTATCGTTTTCCTCGAGAGAAGAGGCTCTGAAAGACCTCTTTTGCCTGAAAAAGACGACAGTTACGGTCCGGATGATCAAAACCAGATGGCGGTAGCTTTTAGTGATGAAAAAGAGGCAGTTGGTCACGCTGTAACTGCGGGATATCTTTATCTTGGTGCTTCAGAAATCTATCGAGAGACTGGAGACATAAAACTTTTAAAGTCTGCGGAACTTATATGGGAAGACATTGTTAATCGTAAGCTCTACATTACAGGTGCAATAGGTGCCTTACCAGTTGGAATATCGAAAAGAGGCTTCAAGGTATGGGAGTCCTTTGGCCGGGAGTATCATCTCCCCCATCGGACTGCTTACAACGAAACATGTGCTAACATCACTTGGGGTATGTTCTGCCGTTCAATGTTTGTAGTAACAGGTCAGCCAAAATACGCTGATGAGATGGAACGCGTCATATACAACGCAGGAATATCTGGCATGAGTATTACTGGAGATGCTTTCAACTACGCAAATCCACTTAGATGGTATAGTAATTGGGATACTGATGGGGAATCGTTTGGAACTATGCGTCACTTTTCTCATGAACGATGGAAAATTCATACTTGCTACTGTTGTCCCCCGCAAATATTTCGTTTAACTTCTCAAATAAACGAATGGGCATATTATACTTCGAATGAAAAACTTATTTTGGCTCTATATGGATCAGGCAAACTAAATACCATTGTTCCTGAGGTTGGAAATGTTAGTTTAGTTCAAAAGACTTCTTATCCTTGGAACGGCAAAGTTAAAATTATTGTAGAGATGGCACCTAAGAAAAAATTTAGTATTGCTCTTCGAATTCCGAGCTGGTCATTTGGCGCTAGTATAGAGGTCAATGGTTCCAATAATGATATAAGTCTTCCTGAACCAGGAACAATTGCTTGTTTATCACGCATTTGGAGAAAGGGAGATTTAATTGAACTTGATTTGCCAATGCCAGTTCGTCTTGTTTCCGCGCATCCCAAGGTAGAGGAATGCCGAGGACAAGTCGCGATTATGAAAGGTCCTATAGTCTTCTGTGCAGAATCTACTGATCTTGAGGATGGTTTGTCACTAGAGGATGTTTCGATTTGCCAAGATTTTCAACCTAGAGAAAATTTCAATCCAAATCTTCTTGGAGGGATATTAACCATTACTGGAAATGCTAAAGCCAGCAGAGAAGCAAATGATTCTCTCTACAGGGAAACTAACAAAGAAATATCTAGTAAAATAGATATAACTTTGATTCCATATTTTGCATGGAAAAATAGAGGAAGGTCTGACATGACTGTTTGGTTGCCCGCAGTATAATTTATACACCATTTAAATTTCAAATAATAAACAGTAAACTAAACATCGCATGATAATATCATTTGGTGTCTTCAGAAGAGAATAGAAAATGAAATCTTTTAATAGTCCCTTCACAAAAATAAATCCACTTTCATTAAACGAAAACAAATGGACAGGTGGTTTTTGGGGAGATCGTTTTGCTCTTTGTCACAAAACAATCTTGCCTAGAATGTTTAAAGCTCTTGAGGAGCAAGACAACAGAGCAAAACTAGTATATTTTCGAATAGCATCGAATATAGAAAGAGGGAAACATGAAGGAACTAATTGGAGTGATGGGGATTGTTACAAATGGTTAGAAGCAATGTCATACGTATATGGCATTACAAATGATAAAAAAATAAATCAACAGTTAGATGAAGTAATTTGCTGGATTGCAGGAGCCCAAGAGAAGGATGGATATCTAAACACTCAAATTACTCTGAATCCTAAAAAATGTAGATGGGAAAATATTAATGACCATGAATTATATAATATGGGTCATTGTTTTACCGCTGCAGCAGTCCACTTCGAGGCAACTGGGAAAAAAAATTTTCTTAAGATTGCTATAAAACTGGCTGACTATCTTTATAGTATTTTTATTCCGACCCCTCCAAATCTAGCGAACTTTGGTTTCAACCCTTCGCAGATTGTGGGTTTAGTAGATCTTTATCGTATTACAGAAAATAGGCGTTATTTAGAACTTGCGGATGTTTTTGTTAGTAATAGAGGCTCAAAACCTATTCCAGGAATAAATGGTGATCAAAACCAGGATAGAATTCCTCTGAGGGATGAAAAGGTTGCTGTGGGTCATGCTGTTACTGCAACATATCTTTGGGCAGGTGCAGCTGATGTTTATGCTGAAACTGGGGACATTGAAATTTTAAAGGCATTAAAAACAATATGGGAAGATGTTGTTTCAAACAAACTTTACATCACTGGAGCTGTTGGTGCACAGCATTTTAGTGCTTCAATAAGAAGAGACCCAGTGCATGAAGCGTTTGGATTTCCTTTTGATCTTCCAAATGCAAGAGCCTATAATGAAACATGTGCTAACATTGGTCAAGCTATGTGGACTCAAAGGATGTTAGGACTCACTGGAGAATCAAAGTATGCTGATGTATTGGAACAGATAATCTATAATAGTGGGCTTTCTGGAATGAGTATTGATGGAACTAAATTCTGTTATACTAATCCATTACGATGGCATGGGGATAATCATGAAATGATCAGTAATGATACTCCTGAAAGATGGTTTATTCATTCTTGTTATTGTTGTCCTCCCCAAGTTGCTAGATCTATTGCTAAGATGAATCTTTGGGCATATGGAAAAACTCATAATAGCATTTGGCTTCATATATTCGGTAGTAACCGATTAGAAACAGAAGTCTCAAATGGTTCCCTAGTCCTCGATCAAAAAACAAACTATCCTTGGGATGGTAATATTAAAATTATTATACAAGATGCTCCATCAAAACCTTTTAGTTTGAATATTAGGATTCCAGCTTGGACTCAAAATGTAGAATTGGATATTAATGAGGAGAATATTGAAGCCATTCCAGGGAAATATGTCAGTATAAATCGACAATGGAAAGCTGGAGATATTCTAACTCTATTGATTCCAATGGAAACAGAATTAGTATTTTCAAATCCTAAAGTTGAGCAAAATATTAACCAAGTGTCAGTTTTAAGGGGCCCTCTAGTTTATTGCGTTGAAGAAATAGACCTAGACAAGGACGTAAATTTAAATGATATTTATATTCCGAGAAATTTTTCTCCAGAAGTAATTTACAAAAAAGAATTTTTAGGTGGAATAAATATACTTGAGGGAAAAGTTTTGAAAAGCAATGTGCATGTTAGTAATGAAAAACTTTATAGTAGAGGAGTAAAATTTGAAACTGAATCAACGAACATTCGGATGATTCCTTATTTTTCTTGGCACAATCGAGGTAATTCTGAAATGGCAGTTTGGCTTCCAATAGCATAAATATATTCCTTTTAGCTAATAATTGGTTTAAAAAAATTATATTTTAAAAATAAACAAAATATAAATTGAGTAAAATATATGATGTATTTTAAAAAAAATTAGGTGATATGTGCTTAATAATATAAATAAGTTGCATTTAAAAAAATAAAAAAAGAACTTTTTTATGAAATCAACATATATAATTAAATTATAAATAAACGAAACATTATAATTTTTAAAAGAGAATATTAAATTAGCACTAATTTTTTAAAACCTATTCTGATTGCTCTTGATTGGGGAAGCACTCGTTTCCGGGGATGGTTACTTGATTCTTTAGGAAATGAGATTGATAGTATAAATGTAGAATTAGGGATACTGAAAATACATGATTCTAAATACATTAATGTGTTCGAAGAATTGCTGGGTTCTTGGATTAGAGAAAATGGAAACATAAGCGTGATTGCTTCCGGCATGATTGGAAGTCGTCAAGGGTGGATAGAAGCTCCTTACTTAGATTGCCCTATAGGACCAGATGAGTTAGCAGGCCACTTAACTTATATCGATATAAATTCTAATACATTAAATAAATCGGTAACAATGGCAATTGTTCCCGGAATTAAACTCTTGGGAGAAGGTGTTCCCGACGTAATGCGTGGAGAAGAAACACAAGTAGCTGGCCTCATATGGAGTAAGCAGCAATATGGGTTGTGTGTTTTGCCAGGCACTCATAGTAAGTGGGTTTTTACGAAAAACGGTAGAATAGAAGCTTTTACAACATTTATGAGCGGAGAACTTTTTGCCTTAATGGTAGAATACAGCATTCTTAATAGGTTGATGGATGGTAAAAGATTTAAAAAAGATGCCTTTTTAATTGGCTGTAACCAGTCCTTAAATAGTTCTTATGGAATTCTTAAGCAGATCTTCAGTGCACGTACGATGGGGCTATTTGAAAAATTAGAACCTAAAGAGATTTACTCTTACCTTTCCGGAATTATTATTGGTTATGAAATTAAAGAAGGTTTGGATATTTATTTTAGAAATAAAATTTGTAACGAAAAAAAAGTTGTATTAGTAGGGGAATTATCTTTGTGTAATCTTTATAAAATGGCTTTTGAAATAGCAGGATTTAAGGTTAATTTGGAAAAAAACAATCTTGTGACCAAGGGGCTTTTTCATGTTGCTAAATCAGCTTCTTTAATATAAAACAATGCATAAAGTGAGCACAAGCTTCATAAAGAGTGTACCCTTAATCGCTATTTTAAGAGGTATCAGACCTGAAGAATGTATAGAAATAGGAAGTGAACTTTTTAAAGTTGGATTTCGTATTATTGAAATACCACTTAATTCTCCTGACGCTTTCAAGAGTATCGAAAAATTAGCACTAAAATTTAAAGAGAAAGCATTAATTGGGGCAGGTACAATTTTCAGTATAAAACAACTTCAATTACTTTCAGATGCAGGAGGGAAGTTAGCTGTAATGCCACATACTGATTTAAAACTTATCGAGAAGGCAAAAATGTTAGAATTAATTTGCTTCCCAGGAGTAGCATCTCCATCTGAAGCACTTGCTTCTTTGGGAGCAGGTGCAGACGGATTGAAATTGTTTCCTGCAGAAATGATAACTCCTAAAGTTCTCAAATCGTGGAAAGCCATTATTCCAGAAAAGACATTACTCTTTCCAGTTGGTGGCATCATACCAGAATCGATGGAGTCATACGTTTTAGCAGGAGCAAATGGATTTGGAATTGGTTCAGCGCTTTATCGACCAGGTCAGAGTGTTTTAGATGTTGGTTTAATGGGTAAGGTCTTTATAAAAAGCTGGGAAAAAATTAATTTATCTATTTACAAATAATTACCACAAGAGCATGAATTTATACTTTATCGATTGACCTATCTAGCTTTATTTGCTGTATATAAATGGCCTTCTGATCTTACAAACTCTTCAACGAAAACCTCTCTTTGATTAGTTAAGTTAGATTGTGTCATAATTGCTTTTCAATTATGAAAAATAGACTAACAAACCCAAAATCCACCCGAGTGGTCTGATTGAATCAAATATAACGTACGCATGCTATTATAGTTTTTTTGCCTTCAATGAGTTACCATTTCATTTCTCTTATTTCAGACATGAGAAATTATGAAAGCCGAATTTTAAAAGCTCTTGTATGAAATATATTTTTCTTATTTTAATTTGAAATTTATATGGAATACTCACTACCCCAATCTGTTGAGGAAGCTCTTTCAACACTGAATTCAGAGTCAAATGCGACCGTATTTGCAGGAGCGACTGATTTAATCCCACAGCTCAGAGGTGAAAGGGCAGAACCTCGACTACTAGTTGATCTAAAGAAAATCCCAAGTTTAACAAACCTCAGTTTTTCAAATTGGACATGGAAGATAGGTGCTGCGACACCAGTCGCCAGGATCAAAAATAATGAAAAATTAACAAAAATTTTCCCAGGTCTTTCAGAAGCTAGCGGATTGATAGGATCGGACCAGATACAGAATAGGGCAAGTCTTGGAGGAAACCTCTGTACTGCATCCCCTGGAGCAGACACAGTGCCGTCTCTAATGGTCAATGAAGCATTGGTTGTAATTGCTTCAAAGACAGGATCCCGAACAATTCCTGTTAATGAGGTGATCACTGGACCTGGAACAACTTCACTGGATACCGGAGAATTTATAATCGAGTTCTTACTAGAGCAACCTCCTTCTAGAACGTCGGACGCCTATGAGCG
>CEUA01093518.1_pt1 | contig 10444 bp, 11 predicted proteins | sample 361541 | NCBI WGS metagenome assembly CEUA01 (sample SAMEA2623079, study PRJEB7988) | marine metagenome | isolation source: saline water (ENVO:00002010), including
GATAGATTTATTGATAAGGTTACTCAGCAGTATGCTAGAATGACTATCCACAATACTATTAAGGAGCAGGGTTTTGAAGTTGAAGAAGAATGGGAGATGGATGATAATTCCATTGAACTAATTGTTACTAGATGGGTGTAATGAAAGAAGAAAGACCTTGGGGATGGTATAGTACTATTGACCATGGTAATAGATATAAAGTAAAAAGTATACAGGTTAATCCTGGCCAAAAACTTTCATTACAAAAGCACTATCATAGAGCAGAACATTGGGTAGTTGTTGAGGGTACTGCATTGGTTGAAGTTGACAATGAAGAACTTGTGGTTTATGAAAATCAGAGTACATATATACCCTTAGGTTCAAAACATAGATTATCTAATCCTGGTAAGATACCATTAAGAATAATAGAAGTTCAAAGTGGAATGTATTTAGAGGAAGATGATATAGAAAGATTTGATGATGATTATGGTAGGATTAAATGACTAAAGTTGCATTGATTACAGGTATCACAGGACAGGATGGTTCTTATCTTGCTGAGTTACTTTTAGAAAAAGAATATGAGGTTCACGGTATAGTTCGTCGTTCTTCATTAATTAATACTGATAGGATAGATTCTATTTTTGAAAAGATTAATCTTCATTATGGAGATCTTACAGACTCTACTAATTTAATTAGATTAATTAAGACTATAGAACCTGATGAGATATACAATTTAGGTGCTCAGAGCCATGTAAAAGTTTCTTTTGAGACACCAGAATACACTGCTAATAGTGATGCAATGGGAACATTACGTATCCTTGAAGCAATTCGTATCTTGGGAATGGAGAAGAAGGTTAGATTCTATCAGGCATCTACTTCAGAAATGTTTGGTAAGGTTCAAGAAGTTCCCCAAAAAGAAACAACACCTTTCTATCCACGTTCTCCATATGGTGTAGCAAAATTATATGCTCATTGGATTACAAAGAATTATCGTGAATCCTATGATATGCATTGCAGTTCTGGTATTCTCTTTAACCATGAGTCACCACGTAGAGGTGAGACTTTTGTAACACGTAAAATTACAAGAGGTCTATCAAGAATTTCTGTAGGAGTTGAAAATTGTTTGGAACTTGGTAATCTTAATGCTAAAAGGGATTGGGGTCATGCTAAAGATTTTGTAGAGGCAATGTGGTTAATGCTTCAACAAGATGAACCCGATGATTATGTTATCGCTACAGGTGAACAATATTCCGTTAAAGATTTTGTTAACAAAGCGGCTCCATTCTTTGGATTAAATATAGAGTGGAGAGGTGAAGGTTTGGATGAATTTGGGTATGATCTTAATACCCAAAAAACTATCATTAAAGTTAGTGATAGATACTTTAGACCTGCTGAAGTTGAATCTTTATTGGGAGATCCTACTAAAGCAAAACAAAAATTAGGTTGGGAACCTAAACACACTTTTGATCAATTAATTGAGGACATGGTACTCTATGGACAGTAATAGTAAAATTTATGTGGCAGGTAATACAGGACTAGTAGGTTCTGCTATTATTCGTATGCTTAATAGGAGAGGATTTAATAATATTATTTCCTCTCCTTCATCCCACTGGGATTTGACAGTACAAAGTAGGGTAGATCAATTCTTTAGAATTAATCAACCTGAGTATGTCTTCCTTGCTGCTGCTAAAGTAGGTGGTATAGGTGCTAATAGTGAATCTCCAGCACATTTCATTTATGATAACTTGATGATTCAAACTAATATCATTAACTCTGCTTATCGTTATGGTGCCAAGAAACTTCTATTCTTAGGTTCATCATGTATCTATCCTAAGTTTGCTGAACAACCAATTAAAGAAGATTCACTTCTTGATGGTAAGTTGGAACCTACTAATGATGCATATGCTGTTGCTAAGATTGCTGGTATTAAAATGTGTCAGGCATATAGGAAGCAGTATGGTTTTAATGCTATATCATTGATGCCTACTAATTTGTATGGTCCTGGAGATAATTTTGACCATAATTCATCACATGTTCTTCCAGCAATGATATCAAAGTTTGATGGATCTCTTGATAAGAGTGAGCATTGGGAAGTTGAATTATGGGGTGATGGATCTCCTAAGAGAGAGTTTCTTCATGTTGATGATTTAGCAGAAGCCTGTTATACTTGTATGGAAAGGTATAATAATTCTGAACCAATTAATGTGGGAACTGGTGTGGATGTAACTATTAAAGAACTTGCTGAAACCATTAAGGATGTAGTGGGTTATAAGAATAATATTAAATGGAATACTGATAAACCAAATGGTACTCCTCGTAAAGTTCTTAATGTTGATAGAATTAAATCATTAGATTGGCAACCTAAAATCAGTCTCAGAGAAGGTATTGAATCTACTTACGAATGGTATAAGGAGAATATTGTATGATTGGTTTTAATGCATTAGGTAAGTTAGGTAGATTGGGAAATCAAATGTTCCAATTTGCTGCTTTAAAAGGTATTGCTAGAAACAAAGGGTATCAATTTTGTCTACCTCCATCACAGAATAAAGAAGAGTATCAAGATCATCAATTATTAATTCCATTTAAATTAACTAATACTAGTCAATTGAATGTTCAATATATTGATGAGAATAGACCTACTGTTCCTGAAAGTGGATTTCCTTTTGATGAGAATCTATTTAATACTTGTCCAGACTGGGTAAGTATTCAAGGATATTTTCAAACGGAAAAATATTTTAAACATATACGTGATGAACTGTTACAGGATTTTTCATTTAAGGATGAGATAATAGAACCTTGTAATGAAATGATGTCTACTTTTGATACACCTCCTGTATCCTTACATATTCGTAGAACTGATTATATAACTAATCCCAATCATACTGCTCTTGATATAAGTTATTATGAGGAAGCATTAAAGCAATTTGATGCTGATAGAGAAGTTGTTGTATTTTCTGATGATACTAAATGGTGTTATGATCATCCATTATTTTCTGATGATAGATTCCTGATTGCTGACGGTAATAGTAACTATGTTGATATGTGTTTAATGACTATGTGTAATGGTCATATAACGGCTAATAGTTCTTTTAGTTGGTGGGGTGCTTGGTTATCTAATAGTGAAAAAATAATAGCTCCATCTGGATGGTTTAAGGGATCTAATAATGAACATTTAGATACTAAAGATGTTATTCCTGAAAACTGGATTGTAATATGACAGTCTTAGTTACTGGTGGTGCTGGATTTATCGGTAGCAATCTCCTTCATAAGTTAGTTGATACTTATGGAGGAGAAGTTGTATGTGTAGATAGTCTTACTTATGCTGGTGATAAGAATAATATTCCTAAGGATGTAATTCTATATCCATATGATATAGCAGATCAAGAGCAGGTATCAGAAGTTTTTTCTGCTTATAAACCTAAGTATGTTTTCCATCTTGCAGCAGAAAGTCATGTAGATAATTCGATTAAAGATTGTTCTCCATTTATTCAATCAAATATAATAGGTACAGTTAATCTTCTTAATGCTTCATTGCAGTATGGTGTTGAGAAGTTTTTACATATTTCGACTGATGAGGTATATGGTTCTATTGGTGAGGGATCATTTACTGAAGAAAGTATTTACAATCCTAGAAATCCATATTCCGCATCAAAGGCAGCAAGTGATCATTTTGTGATGGCATATTATAATACATATAATCTTCCTGTTATCATTACTAATTGTTCAAATAATTATGGCCCAAGACAGAATAAGGAGAAGATGATACCAAAAACCATCTTAAATTTGATGAGTGATAAAAAGGTTCCTGTGTATGGTGTAGGTGAGCAGATAAGAGATTGGTTGTATGTAGAAGATCATTGTGAAGCATTGATAAAAGTTTTGAACGATGGTATAGTAGGAGAAAAATATAATATTGGTGGTCAGTGTGAGATGAGTAATCTTAATCTGGTCAAAACAATTATTGATATTATGGGTAAGAGTGAATCTATGATTGAATTTGTAGAAGATCGTCCTGGTCATGATTATAGATACTCAACAGACATTACTAAGATTAGTAATGCTTTAGGTTGGAAACCTAGATTCAATTTTGAAGAAGCAATTATTAAAACTATTGAATGGTATAAAGAATGATTTATTTGACAGGTGGCGGTGGACTAACTGGTACCAGATTTAGAGAATGTTATTATGGATATCTTAAAAAGATTAGTTATAGGAAGTTTGTTCCTCATGAAGTATTTGATTCACATGAAAAATCTTGTTTGGTTCATTTGGGGTGGGCATCTAATCCTAGAATAAAAGATCCTGAAGTATTGGAAAGAGATGTTCAGAATAGTAAAAAATTATTTGAATATTATCTTGATAAGAATCCAGACGGTAAAATAATATTTACATCAAGTGCTGGTGATATGCATACAAATCATGGTGATATGTTTGTTTCGGGCCTTGAAATACCTTATCCACGTACTCCATATGGTGAGGCTAAATTAAAGGTTGAGAATATATTAAAAGATCTTAATTGCAATTCAATTGTATTGAGAATATCAAATATATGGGGTGGTAAGGTAGATAGTAAGAGGACTAATGGTTTGGTAGATAAACTTCTGAGTGTACTTAATACTGATGAGGTGGTTAATATCTATGCAAACTTACAATCATATGTTGATTTAGTTCATGTAGATGATTTAGTTGATTTGATATTAAAAATTATTGATAGTGATATTAAAGGTCATGAGTTATTTGTAGTTGGTGGACAAAGTATTTCTATTGGTGATATAATAGATAGAGTGTCTACAAAGGGAACATTAAATTTAAAAGTAAATCAAAAAGATTCTAAAAAATCTTTTATAAACGTTAAACCATTCAAAGCTGAAAATATATTTGATTGGACTAGGGAACATTATTTGTAATGAAAATAGCAATTACTTTCTGGGGAACAGGAACATATTTAAATCTTCTTCCTGAATGGTATGAAAGATTAGAAGATAATTTTTTACCAGATATAGAGAAACAATATTTTGTTTTTACTGACGGTGAATTGGAAGGTGTTCCTGATAATATTAATAGGATAGAGATACCTGACTATGGGTTTCCAGAAACTTTTCATAAAACATTTGAAGAGATTTTAAAAATAGAAGATAGACTTAAAGATTTTGATTGGTTAGTTACTGTTGATGCTGACTTATATGTACAGGAAAGAATTGAGTATGGTGAATTTTTTGATGAGTCTAAAAAATATTTTGGAGTCCATCACCCATGTCATTACGTAGGATTTCCACCACATAATCAGCATCCTGGTGCCTATGATAGAAACAGTAGATCAAATGCTTATATAGATGATAGTATAATTGATATGGAGATATATTATCAAGGATGTCTTTGGGGTGGTAAGATACCTCATGTCTTTGATATGATGAGGGAGATTGATAAGTGGACTCAGGAAGATGTCCTTAGAGAAAGTGTAGGTCAGTACTATGAAGAGAGTTATTTAAACAAGTGGTTTTTGACCCATAGGGATGAAGTACATACTCTTGTTTCTGATTATGCTTATCCTCAAATGTTTGCTCAGTATTGTAAATTCCCTAATAAGATGATGCATCTAGCAAAAGATAATAAATCTCTTGGTAATAATGAGTGGTAATTATAAAGGTATAATTCTTGCTGGTGGATCTGGCACAAGGCTACAACCTTTGTCCAATGTTGTGTCCAAACAGTTAATGAATGTGTATGACAAACCATTAATCTACTATCCTATTAGTACGTTAATGTTTGCTGGTATTAGAGACATACTAATTATTTCTACTAAGGAAGCAATACCACAATTTAAAACTCTTTTAGGTGATGGATCTAAGTGGGGTGTAAGTTTTACATATATGATTCAGGATAAACCTAATGGAGTGGTGGAAGCATTTATATTAGGTGAAGAATTTATTGGTGATGATAATGTATGTTTAATACTTGGTGATAATATCATCTATGGTAATGATCTAGAACACATTCTTAATATATGTAAGAGTGATGAGGGTGCCACGATCTTATCTTATCCTGTAAAGGATCCAGAACGGTTTGGTGTGGTTGAATTTGATGGTGATGATGTTATTTCAATAGAAGAAAAACCAAGATACCCTAAGTCAAATAGAGCCCTTATTGGATTATATTTTTATGATAATAAAGTATTAGAATATGCCAAACAAGTGAAACCTTCTAAGAGAAATGAGCTAGAAATTACTGATTTGAATAGGATATATCTTGAGAAGAAACAACTTAGAGTTAAGAGACTATATAGAGGGATTAGTTGGATAGATGCAGGTACATTCGATTCACTTTTAACTGCTTCTAATTTAATCCATACTCTTCAAAAGGTGCAGTCATATAAGATTTGTTGCCCTGAAGAGATATCATATCGTAATAAGTGGATTGACTCTAAGCAACTTTATGATATAATAAAGACAATGCCTAAGAGTGAGTACGGAAAGTACTTAGACTTAATTTATCATAACAAAATATAGAAATGACCAAAGTAACTGTTGTATCTGCTCTCTTTGATATAGATCGTGTAGATGGTAGGAAGTGGGATCAATATTTGAAGTGGTTCAAACAAACACTTCAATTAAAAGTACCTATGATACTTTTTATTCCGAAGGATCTTCAGGAGATTGTTGATGAAGTAAGAGGAGATTTAGAAACTCAGACAATATATCAAGAAGTAGATGATATTCCATATTATAATTTGAAAAAAGAAATTGAAGATATTATTGATTCTGAGGAGTATCATGATAAGATGTCAGATTCAAGTCGAATTGAATGTAGACAGGCAATGCATCCAATAATTAATTTTTCTAAATTTGATTGGTTAAAGCAAGCTGCTAATATGAATCATCATAAGTCTGATGCATTTCTGTGGTTGGATGCAGGTGCTTCTAGATTTTTTGATGGTTTTGAAGTTGATACTCAATGGCCAAGTGAGGATGCTTTAGAATCTTTAGGTGGGATGGAAGATGGTTTCTTAGTTCAAATGAATTGTGATTATTATCCAGATCTTTATGGTGCCGAAGAACTTGGTTTAGATTATCTTTGGGATAATAGATCATATGTTTTAGGATCTTTATTTGGTGGTAGTAATAAAGCAGTTAATAAGGTTGCTGATCAAGTAGATGATATACTTAGAAATAAAATGATTGGTGATAATAATATTAACAATGAACAAATTGCTTTAGGTTATTTGGTTAAGAAATATCCAGATGATTATGTAATTTATAATCGTACTAATGGAAAGCATATGGATTTGTTTGGTGAATTATCATGAGAATAGCAATTGTTGGGCCAGGTATTATGCCTATTCCCCCTACAGGATGGGGTGCTGTAGAGATATTAGTATGGGATCAAAACTTAGCATTGAAACAATTGGGGCATGAAGTACAGATTATAAATGTACCAAATCCAGTTGAAATTCTTGAGAAAATTAATTCATTTAAACCTGATTTTGTTCATATTCAGTATGATGATTTCATTGGACTTTATCCATACATTCAATATCCTTGTGCTATTACTAGTCATTATGGATACTTGGAGCAACCTGATAAATGGGGATACTATGGAGATAGGATTGTTAAACCTTTCTTAGATATAAAACCAAGAGTCTTTTGTTTGTCTGCAGGAATTAAGAAAATTTATAATGAAATTTTAAATATACCAGAAGATAGGTTATTTGTTACACCTAATGGAGTTAATACTAAACAATTTAAATTTAAAGATAATCCAAAACATTCTCATTGTAGTTTGTATCTTGCTAAGATAGATTATCGTAAGAGACAATATATGTTCCAGTCTATTGATAGTCTTTATTATGCTGGTAATATTGCTGATCCTAATTTTAATAAGGAACGTAATTATCTTGGTGAATGGTCTAAGGAAACTCTCTATAATAAATTGACGGATTATGGCAATCTTGTTTTACTATCTGATGGTGAGGCACATCCTTTAGTCTGTATGGAGGCTCTTGCTGCTGGACTTGGTGTAGTAGTAACTGAATGGGGTGCTGCTAATTTGGATACTACAAAAGATTTTATAACTGTTATTCCTGAGAACCGTGTTTCTGATATTGAGTATGTTAGATCACAAATTATAGAGAATAGAAATTATTCAATTGAACATCGTCAAGAAATTTTAGAATATTCTAAACAGTTTGATTGGGTGAATGTTATTAGTGATATTTACATGCCTATTATAGAAAATATTGTGAAGGAATTTTAAATGACTAAGGATTTGTGTTTAGTAACTGGTGCTGCTGGTTTTATTGGATCTAATCTTGTAGATTATTTGTTAGAACAAGGGCACTCTGTTATTTGTGTTGATAATGAAAGTGCCAATAATGATAATTTTCATTGGAATGGTGCCTGTGTTAATGTTACAGCTGATGTAACTGATTATAAACAAATGAAGAATTTTTTTCATGGTGTTAAATATGTGTTTCATTTGGCAGCAGAATCAAGATTACAACCTGCCATAGAAAATCCTATTGAAGCTATTCAAAAGAATTGTGTAGGTACAACTGTAATGCTACAGTGTGCGAGAGAATGGGGAGTTAAAAGATTTGTATATTCATCCACTTCTTCTGGGTATGGTAATAATCCATGGCCTAATACTGAAGACCAACCTGATGATTGTTTAAATCCATATTCAGCATCTAAAATTGCTGCTGAAAAATTCTGTAGGATGTATTATAATCTTTATGGGTTAGAAACAATATCATTAAGATACTTTAATGTCTTTGGGGAAAGATGCCCTACAAGAGGTCAGTATGCTCCTGTTATTGGTATATTTGATAGGCAGAAAGAGTCTGGTGAACCTTTGACAATTGTTGGTGATGGATCACAGAGAAGGGATTTTATTCATGTAAAGGATGTTGCTAAAGCAAACTTCTTATCAGCCACTACATCAGTAGATAAAAAATACTTGGGTGAAGTATTTAATGTGGGAAGTGCGAAGAATTATTCTGTTCAAGAAATTGCTGATTCAATATCAGATAATCAAGTTTATATTCCTGAAAGAAAAGGTGAGATGGATGTTACTCTTGCTGATATAACTAAGATAGGTGATGTCATAGGATGGAAACCTGAAATTGATGTATTGGATTGGATTATTAATCGATGAAAAATTTAGTTAGTATTTTTGCTGGACATGATGCCAATATAACTTTTTATAATGGCAAGACTGATGAGTATCACGTGATAGAGATAGAACGTTTAGTTAAGAAACGTTATTTTAGATTGCATGTTGATAATAATCCTGAATATCAGAAGGAGATTTTAGAACAGTGTAGAGATATTGCTGCAAAAGAATGGGGTATAGAGAATGATTATGAAACAATATTAATATCTTCTGATGGATGGTTGCAGATAGATCCTAGATCTGTTTTTAATGCTAATCAAACTCAAACAGTTGCAAGACATCATGATACACATGCTGCTGCGGCATTTTATATGTCTCCATTTAAACAAGCATTAATTGTTTCGTATGATGGTGGTGGAGATGATGGCCATTTTAATGTTTATAATGGAAATGAACAAGGGATACATCCTATAGATAATATCCCTTCAGATTTTGGGGGAGGTTATCTTCTCTGCGGATCTATGATGAGAGAAGTAGGAGAGAAGAGTAGACATCAACTTGCTTTGTCTGGTAAGTTGATGGGTCTTTGTGGATATGGTAAGGCTATACCTGAACATGTTTCTGCATTTGAAGAGTTTTTCTTTGATAGGGATTATGAAAAGTTATCTAATTGGACAAATTTACCATTAAAGAATGTTGATAAACCTTGGGGAAATCCATTAGAGAATTGGGCATTTGAGGGACAAGAAGGATATGATATTGCTGCTACAGCACAGGAGGGATTTGAGAATGCTTTCTTTAGTGTATTGGATAAGTATGATACTAATGTACCATTAGTCCTTACTGGTGGTTGTGCATTAAATGTATTGGTTAATGAGAAGATTAAACAGAGATATGATCGTCCTTTGTATGTACCACCAAATCCACATGATGGTTCTCTATCACTAGGGCATATGTTTTTGTATAGAAAACCATTAAAGAGAGTTGATATTACCTATTCAGGGTTACCATTACTTAACAAAAGAACAGATTTAAAGTTTTATATTGCTAAGTATAAAGCAAATAAGGTAAATAAGAAAGAGATTGCGGAGTTTATTAAAGATGGTAAAATTATTGGGTTGGTCTATGGGGATTCCGAAGTTGGACCTCGTGCTTTGGGGAACCGTTCTATTGTATGCGACCCTAATATTGCTGACATGAAAGATATACTAAACTCTAAAGTGAAATTTAGAGAATGGTATAGACCTTTCGCACCTTTCTGTAAGAAAGAGGACGCACATAAGTATTTTGATTCACCTAACTTTGAAAACTTAGAGTATATGAGTTATGCTCCTAAAGTTAAGGTGGATACTCTTCC
>CEUA01106611.1_pt1 | contig 10440 bp, 8 predicted proteins | sample 361541 | NCBI WGS metagenome assembly CEUA01 (sample SAMEA2623079, study PRJEB7988) | marine metagenome | isolation source: saline water (ENVO:00002010), including
CTTACTGGAGAGGCGTTCTACGGGGTCGAGGCTGCTATACTGGCCGTCTTGGATGGCATAGTGGTGGGTGAGCAGGCGCTCTCTCTATACTCTTGGTGGCCGTACGCCAGGCTGGGCGGGTTCGTGATGATCAACGCTATGCTCGGCTTGCTCATATACGCGCTTTTCAGCAAGGCCGGCATCATCGGAGGAGGCTCGGGAGATGAGCCACCCAAGCCCACGAAGGTAAGGCTCCCGGTGAAGGCGGCAAACAAGGGCACCGGTGTTCTGGACGCCGAGCTGGCGGACTGACCATGGTGGAATCCAAGGCACCCCCTGCTGCGGCATGGCTGACACTGTCCGTCGCGGTACTCGCAGTCTCAAGCGCTGGAATAGTGCTTCAGGAGATGTCCGAGGTGCCTCCGATACTCAGAGCCTCTTGGAGGATGCAAGGAACCGCACTGATCCTACTTCCGGGGTTCCTCTACCAGCTATCTCGAAACTCGGACTTCGAACTCAACCGAAATGACGCTCAGCTGGTCCTAGCCTCGAGCCTTTTCCTTGCTATTCACTTCGGCAGTTGGGTCTGGTCGCTGGACAACACTAGCCTAGTCCACAGTCTCCTGTTCGTAAACACGCACCCATTGGTAGTGGTCGCAGTCATGCCATTCTTGGGGGAAGCAGTGCGCAGAGGGCACATTCGTGGCGTTGCGTTGGGTTTCGGGGGCGCGACGCTATCCCTGATGGATCTCGGAGATGGCGGGCAGGTTTCTTTTGCCGGAGACTTCGCAGCATTCGTCGGCGCAGTTACGGTAGTGGGGTACATTCTGGTCGGCCGGCAACTCAGATCAAAGAGAGGCATGCCGATTTTCATTTACGCCTTCCCAGTCACTCTAGCAGCTGGGGCATGGCTCTCGTTCGCAACCGTATTTCTCGAGGGCACCTCGTTGTCATCCATTGAGCCATCGGACTCACTGTTCGGTTGGTCAGACCCAATTTGGGTGGTATGGGTCGCATACCTCTCATTGGGCCCGGGGCTATGTGGGCACACAGGGGTAAATACGGTACTACGGTGGATATCACCAATCGTCGTTTCCATAGCCATGCTCATGGAACCCGTACTTGGAGCAATAATCGGTTGGTTGTGGACAGGAGATGTAGTGATAGGGCTACCCACTGTGGTCGGCGGACTGATGATGATGGCGGGCGCGATAACCGTCACCCTCCAGGAAAGGGGACAGAATTCCAGTGAATCGGTTTCATAACATGATTTCCGTACGCCATGCCGATGACATTCCCCATTCTCCTGACGAATGACGATGGCATCAACTCGCCCGGGCTCCAGGAGTTGGCATCTTCCCTTAATGGCCGGGGTCACCCAGTAGTAGTCCTGGCCCCTCTAACAGAGCAATCCGCAGTTGGGATGAAACTGACACTCAGAGACGACATGGCTTTCCAGGAGCACACCGACATTGCAGACAATATCAGAGTCAATGACGCACCACTCCGTGTTTTCTCCCTCGATGGATCCCCATGTGATTGCGTAATCGTCGCAATTGACGGGGGTCTTAGGACATGGGCACCAGAGATTGAGCCATGGATGTGCATCTCCGGCATTAACAGGGGGCCCAACCTTTCAGTCGACGTTCTTCACTCGGGCACTGTCTCTGCGGCTCGCGAATCTGCTTTGTATGGCCTGCCGTCTCTCTCGGTGAGCCTAGCCACCTACTCGCATGAGGACTACTCGGATTCAATACGTGCAACGCTGGATGTGATCGACGGGCTTTCCCCAGGAGTGATAGATAAGCCAGAAAACTTACTCAGGCCAGAGGGTTCCAAGAAAAAACCACTACATGGACTCGGCCCCGACTCAATTAGGACATGGTTTCTACAGGGCAACCTGTTTCTGAACCTGAATGTCCCCGAGACATGGGATGGCTCCTTCCAGACAGTACCACTTGGGGCTAGGTGGTATCACAATGCAACAGACATGATGCAGAAGGATTCAATGGGAATAGCTTTCGAGGTGGGTGCTGCCAGAATCGTGGACGAGGATATAGAAATGACTGACTGCAACGCTGTTAATTCCGGTAAGGCAGCATTAACCCCTCTAGCTAGTTGGCCCCAAAATCACCCACTTGGGGTGCCGCAGACAGTGATGGAAGCATCAAACAATATGGGCAAAGACGGGATGCCAGAATGGTTCTAGGACCCATCAAGAAGATAGTGTAGAATGGCGATGCAAGAGTGTCCCTGGAGCCATCTATCGCCCAGTGAAAGAGAAATCGGCGCAATGAGGGATCGTATGTCCATTTCGGTCAACGGCTTGTCATCGGAGATTATGAAACCCAAATCGACCGAAGTTGGGACGCCAGAGAAATCGCCACCACCAGCATCCAGAATTATCGGGCAAACTCCATTGGACTCCCATTCTTCGATGGTCTGTTCAATATCCCCACCTGAGTGGAGAATTCCACTACTATGCTCTCTAAATTGACCTCTGGGAGGGACTGACTCCTTCATAATCGCCTTAATCTGTCCAGAGATGGATCTCTCGTCAGGCCTAACTCCACTAAGCGAGGACCCGTTGAACCAAATTCTCCTGCTCGGCCCATCACCACCCATTAGATGTAGCAAAACATGACTATCCGTCCTAATCCCATGAGAGACGAAAAGGGCCGAATTTACTGCCCTAGCAAGTACGTCCATCCTCCCTCCAGAACCAGCAAGGTCATTCAGATTCAGAGATCCCGAACCAGGTGCCTTGTGGCCTATGATGGCGAACCATCTTTCCATATTCTCACCCCAGATCCAGATCGTCATCGATTCCCATCATAGATTGCATTTGACGCCTCATCTTCCTGTCCCCTCTGAAGCCTCGCATCATCTTCTTGCTCCTATTCCACTGCGTAAGGAGCTCCTTGACCTCCCTTTCCTCACAACCAGAACCTCGTGCTATTCGCCTAATCCTGCTTGACTTGAGTAGTAACGGCTCGTCCTTTTCCTCTTGCGTCATTGAATCCATCACAATTCGATATTTGTCTAGATTTGCCTGCATCTGCCTCTTCTGGGCGACCCCCATGTTCCCCATTCCCCCGAACATCGTATCGGGCAAATGTGAGATTACCTTGTCCAGTGTCCCAATCTTACTCATCATTTCCATCTGGGCGTACATGTCTGTTAGGGTAAATCTGCCCGACATCAGCCTCTTGGTGAGGCGCATTGCTTCTTGCTCGTCCAGATCCTCAGGGGCTAGATCGATTAGTCCCTTGATATCCCCCATTCCGAGCAATCGTGAAATGAACCTATCAGACTCGAATTTCTCGATATCCCCTATCTTCTCCCCCTCTCCAACGAAGACAATCGGAGCACCTGTTGTGGAAACCGCGCTTAGAGCGCCACCGCCCCTTGCGGTACCATCTAACTTGGTCACTATCGTTCCAGTAACTCCCACTAGTTCGTGGAATGTATCGGCCATTGGGCCAGCAGCCTGCCCAACTTGCGCATCAATAACTAGGAATCTCTCAGAGGCATTGGCAATTCGGGCAATATCGAGTAACTCATCCTTTAACTCCCCATCAAGGCTGTCCCTTCCTGCAGTATCGATGATGACGACATCAGATGTGCCCACCTTTTTCAGGCCATTCCTGACTATTTCCGACGCAACCTTGGATGACGGCTCTCCGTATACTTCTACACCAGTACCCTCTAGCATCTGGCTCAATTGCTCGAATGCACCGGGACGATGAACATCTGCCTCTATCACAGCTACCTTTGCACCATGGCTCCTTCTCCACCAATCTGCTAGTTTGGCAGTGGTTGTGGTCTTACCCTGGCCATATAGTCCAACCATTAGCACCGTCTGATTGTGAGGTTTGATTTCCCTGGGCTGGCCAAGAATCCTGACCAATTCTGTATAAATCAGGTTCATCGCATGGGTTTCTAGTTTAACCCCCGGCCGGGGCTCTTCCTCGATCATCCCCCTTTCCACTCGTTCTGTGAGCTCCTTAGCCTGCCTGACATTGAAATCGGCCTCCAGAAGTGCCCTTCTGAGCGATTTGCTCAGGTCCTTGACGGTCTCTTCGTCGATCTTCCTCTTTCCCTTTAGAAGTCCGACGGAACCTAGAACTCTACGCTTGAAGCCCTCTAGCGCCATGAGTTTCGGCACCAATCGTGTGGTTTGAACATTGTCTGGCTGCTAAGGGGTGAGAAAGCCCTCCAATATCCGCTGTACTGAAAGGGAACCCGTCATTGGGGGGTATATGGCAGAAGCACCCATTGAGATGTGGGAGATGCAGATAGCCTTCGCAATCGGTCTACTGGGGATATACATCGGTTGGCGAGGAACCATAGCAAAAATGACCGGATTCTACGATCTGTCAGGAGCCGTTAAGACACTTCTATTCGGAATCATCTCAGGAGTCTTGGCGGCTTCTGCTATAGACGTCTTGATTTTGTCAGAAGTCAGAAATGAGACTCAGAACATACTCTCGATTAGTGCTATTGCACTGGTGATAGCTCTTGCCGAGTCATCATTCACTCTATTAGTACTTGGTCGGTCGAGAACCGTTGGACTGAGAGCCTGTGCCCCATACGGATGGACTCTAGGTTTGGGTTTTGGAGCAATGCGTTCCGCCCACCTGAACGTTCGATTATTCGACCCAGTTGTGTGGGAGGGAACTGGTTTCAACTTCGGAAATATCGCATTGGCCTTGATCCTCACTGTGGTAACCTGCCTTGGCCATGCATCAATTACTACTTGGCAAGGCTCCAGAATCATCGAAAACAGCAGATTCCGGCCAATAGTCTACGCTTCCATTGCACGCTGTGCTCTTATTCTTGCCACGGTCCTGACGGTTTTCTTCCCACCTACGCTGGCACTGGTTGCACCCATCGTGGCCTGGTCTTGGTTCCCTGCCCAGGAATCATGGTTGCCTTCAGGACTCACCCCGGCTGCAAGACAGGCATATAGGAGAACAATACGGCAGGCGGAAATCGTAAAATCTAGGGCAGATAGTAGAATCAGGGGAAAGTTAGTAGATTCAGAGGAATAGTGCTGAAAAATAGCCAAATTAACAATTTTCCAGCCATGGCGCAGGATTATATCCAATTCACATATTCATTTGTCTGAATGCGAGTCATTATCGCAGGTGCCGGCGAGGTCGGCCGGGGTGTCGCCGCCGCGCTTCGTGGCGAGAAGAGAGGCGTAGCGATGATCGATCCCGATCCTAATGCCATCAGTGACTCGCAGTCTTTGGATTGTCTCTTAATTACTGGGAACGCCCTCTCCAGGGATTCACTGGTTAGGGCCGGAATCAGTGACGCTGAGATCATCGTTTTCGCCACAAATGATGACAACGTGAACATTCTGGGTTGCGCCTTCGCTAAGCGAGTATTCAGTGAGCAGGTAGGGGATAGGACCGCTTCAGGCCTGATTACCATAGCAAACGTCCGAGATTCTGAAATCACCCACCCGACTAGGGGTGCGGGACCATTAGAGAACTGGGCTCGAACGAACTTCGTAGTTTCCCCTTCCACAGATGTCGTAGAACAATTGATTTCTGGTTTGGTTGCACCATCTCTTTCTGATATTATCCCACTCGGAGACAATGCGTGGATTGTCGAATCTAGCGTATCACTAGGCTCCCCATTAATCGGGTCAATAATTGATGATGCCAACTCCAGGGCAGGTTCTGACCCCGAATACCCTAGGATTATCGCCATGAAAGGACAAGGAAGCAAGGGACGGATAGTTTCAGGAAATGAAATCATCCAGCAAGGGGATATGCTGGTTTTTCTCATCGGTGCCACGAAATTCTTTGGGGATGTAGCCAGAATGGTCGGAGATGTTGACTCAGAGATGCCAGAGAAGCCCAGAGTTGCCGTTTTCGGTGCTACAAGCTTCGGGAGTAAGCTGGCAGAGCACTATCTCGGCAAAGGCTCGAATGTGGTGATAATCGAGCCGGACCTTGATGCAGCAAATGCAATCGTCGGCTCAAGAATAGGCGTTAACAAGCGTCTGGACGTGATTCACGGCGACCCACAGGACGAAGAACTCCTAAGGGAACTAGCTGTCGAGGATCACGATATCGCAATATCGACTCTGAGTGATGACAATCTGAATATTTCAATCGCTATGAGGACCTTCGACAAGGGCGTCTCTAGGACTGGTTTGATTCTAAAGGACAGAGCTCTAGTAGAGGCTATTCAGAGAATCGGCCTCAGGCCTGTCAGCAAGCGTAGAGTGGCCGTAAAGTCAATCCTCAAGGCAATCCATATGCATGTTCCAGGGTTATACGAACCAATTCCAAGAATTCCATCTCTAGTTTCAATGTCTGCGGAAATCAACCCCGGAAGTTCACTATTAGGCAAAGAATTGGAAGAAGTTGAGGATATAATTGGGGCAAATCTCGTAATGCTCGAGAGGATGGGGGCCGATGGGGCCTTCATCAATATCTTGGAAGAGAAGATCGGTACCTTGGAGGAAGGAGACCGCATCTACCTTATTTTAGAAATTGACGATGTAGGGAAGGCCGAGGAGTCACTGCGGAGTTAGTATGCGCTGGGAGGTTGTAAGCCTAGTTCTAGGTTGGACCATTGGATTGGTTTCATTGCCCTTGGCCGTAGTCGGATTTTACAGCCTATATTCGGAGGGCCTAGAACCTGCAATTCGTACATTTGCGATCCCTACTCTGATTTCTATTTTGTTCGGATACGCACTCGTCTTCCACTCTCGTGTTTCTGACCCCTCAGCACGGGTAAGGGACAGGGAGGCATTTGCCTCCGTCGCGTTAGGATGGATTCCCGTGGTGATAGTTGGTGCTTTGCCGCTTTGGCTGGGGGGGATGTTCCATGGCCCCTTTGGCGAATATTGGGATCCAGGCAATGAGAATACCGTTAGTCAAATTTCGTACGGGCTACTCCACTCCTGGTTCGAGTCAATGTCAGGTTTCACGACCACAGGTGCGTCACTTGTCGATCCAGCCACTAGTCCTGTATGTGGTTCTGGGATAGCCGGAATCAATGAATTTGAAGGGGACTGCTTGGGTAGTCAGAGGAAAAGCCTGATTCTTTGGCGCTCAATTTCGCAGTGGATAGGTGGAATGGGGGTAATTATGCTCGGGCTCCTAATTTTCTCCAGGGCCCTTGGCGGAGGTATGGCGCTAGCACGGGCCGAACTAACTGGCCCCTCGGTCTCGAATCTTGGGACAACCTTGGAGAGCACCGCTCGTAAACTATGGGCCATTTACGTCGGCCTCACACTTCTAGAGGCCATTCTCCTTTCTCAGTTTACAAAAATGGGCCTCTTTGACTCGATAAACTATGCACTTACGACAATGCCATCAGGTGGATTTGGAACAACTGATGCAGGAATAATGCACTTCGATGATGCCATTATCGAATCCATAGTAATGGTGTTCATGCTACTTACCTGCATCAATTTTAGCCTACTATATTTTGCATTCTCAGGTAGATCAAATGAGATCTGGAAGGACGAAGAACTCCGGACGTATCTGCTAATCGTTTTCGTAGCATGGATGGCCATGGCCGTTAACATCTATCGCTCGGATGATTTAGGATACGGATTTCTGGAATCAATCAGACACTCTATTTTCCAGGCCATTTCAATTACCAGTACCGGGTATTCTAGCTCTAACTTCTCTGATTGGCCTGTCTTCAGTCAGTTTGTCCTGCTCCTCTTGATGATTATCGGAGCCAGTGCAGGATCCACTGGGGGTGGACTCAAGGTTCTCCGTATCAGAATCGCATTTGAATTGGCAAAGAGGGAAGTCATGAAAATCATACAACCCAGAAGGGTTGTCGCTATCAGATTCAACCGTTCAGTCGTCGACGAAGAAAGGGTCTGGATAATTCTGGGAATGGTCAGTTCATGGATGGTCGTAGTCACTGCATCAATGCTGACAATTTCTTTCCTGGAACCAAATTTAGACATGGATGACGTATTATCAGTATCCATATCGTTACTTGGAAATACGGGTCCTGCATTGGGTGACTTCGGTCCTTCTGGAGCCGCTGCCTCGTGGGCAGCAATGAGTACTCCCTCGCTACTAGCTTCCACCATCCTGATGTGGCTCGGACGTCTCGAATTACTCACAGTTCTGGTGCTTCTTCATCCAAGGACATGGGAATCAGACTAGCCGAATCTGTCTAAAGTCGGCTGGACATCATCTTCGACTTGATTATTCGGTGACTTCGTCACTAGTATCTCATTACTATCGTCAAACCCTTCTTCCCCGAAAGACTTCAGTATCTCCTTCGCACTCTTGCTTGATTTTGGAATTCCATGCATTGCAAGATGGTCCTCTGCAGATAAGCCGATTTTCTTAGCTACTCCGAAATCAGACTCAGACCCACCAAGGCTCGAATTATGAGATGCGAGAAGTGTCGGCCAGAGGTCCTCTCTAACCGATGCGCGACTAGTCCCTAATTTCTCAGATAGGTCGGAAATAAGGCTCCCTGTCCGCCAGGTTTCGCCCCCCCTTCGAAGAAAGTCGGGGAAACTGACGAATACCTCATTCTCACTACTCCCAGTAGAGACAGAAGCTATGGACTGGGCAGGCAACGCTGAACCCCAGTACCATGACCTGAAGGCCCGATTGGAGTATTTCGTGGCGAGAAATGAATCTGACCTGCACATAGCCCTTGATACCATTTCCAAGCCGGATGCTGCCATTATCGACTGATTATTCCAAGCGAACCAAGCCAGCATCTCATCCGGGTCCTTGTCTGAGTTTCTGACAATCTCTGCAACTACCTCACCCGATCGAGTAGTGTAGGCTTTCTTTAGGGAGTTGAAAACGTTGATCTGAGAGTCCCTAACGACTGCATCCGAGAGGTCTCGTACCGCACTCATTTCAATGTGACCATCGACTATGCAAGAAAGTGACTGTAGATCCCTGACTAGTGCCCTGAGATCACCTGGATTGCTATCAATGAGGGCATTAAGGGACTCGGGATCTATACCGATACCCTCGGAATCCAGAACTCTAAGGGCTATTCTCCTTAGGTCAGACCTATCCACCCTCTCGAAAATAACACTCTCCGAGATTCTTAGTACCCTATCTCTATTGGATCTCCAATTTCCACTCCTCCCCCATAGCCTCATAGGGTCATTACAAGTCATTATCACTGGATTCTTGGTATTTCTTAGTAGGTTGAGGAGCTCCGCTTTCCCTCCTGAGTCTCCCTTCAAAGACACCTCTTCTTCGGAAACAATCGACTTCTCAATACGCTCCTCAGAGACCTTCGCGAACCCCCCACTGAGATGATCTACTTCGTCAAGCAGGACCACCGTCCTAATGGTCTCGGAGGAGTCCGTTGAGAAATTATCGAGCGAGAAATTCTGAGACCCTCTAGTTGCTGACTCTCTTATCGCAGCCGCATTCCTTTGCTCAGAGGCATTCAACTCAACAACCTTCCATCCTCTTTCTTTGGCCAACGCATGTGCTAGAGTAGTCTTCCCGACACCAGGAGGCCCCGAGAGAAGCAAACCCCTCTTTTTCGGAATACTTCCTTCTGACCAACCATCTAACCACAACTTGACCCTTCTCAACTTGTCTCCATTGCCTTCTATCTCCGAAAGCGTGGAAGGGCGATACCTTTCCGTCCAATCATCTGGTCGGTTGCCTCCTTCCACGGGCATAGATGATCTCGGCGACACTTGAAGATTAGCCTAGAATAGGGATTGCAGAGAGTTTGAATTAATGCTTTCAATCAGAGCATCGACATCAACACGAACCTGCTTCTGGTCATCTCTTCTTCTGAGTGTTACTGTCCCGTCATCAAGAGATTGGTGGTCAATCGTCACAGCCCAAGGGACCCCAATCTCGTCAGCTCTCGCATACCTTCTGCCGATTGATCTGCTAGTATCAATTTCAGCTATGGTTCCAGAAATTGAGGAAATCCGCTCCAAAACCTGTCTAGCCATCACATCCATCCCATTCTTTGCGAAAAGTGGCAACACTGCTAGGTCATAAGGTGCCAGAGCAGGCTCCAGAGTCAAGATCGTATACTCATCGCCTTCTTTTTCCAATTCGAGATAGTTGTGGTCGAGGATATGCCAGATGATTCTGTCAATCCCGAATGCCGGCTCAATTACGTGAGGTATGAAGTACTCGCCGGATACTACCGTCTCTTGGAGAACTCTTGCCACCATCCCCTCTTCGATCTCTACTGTTGTTCCATCGGCAAGTGATAGTGTAAACGGCAGGCTTTCTGGTATATCTTTCAGTTCTGATAATGCGGTTGAAACATCAGAAGCCCTTTCCCTGAAAGCGGGACCAATTACCGAACCCTCGGGTTTGAGGACCTCACGACTCTCCTTTACGGGCGTTTCGAAGTTTCTCCACCCCTTCAATAGTCCAGATTTGGAATACTTCTCGTGAGACTCCAGATCATGACACGTTCTATTGGCTATCCCGACAACCTCAATCCACCCGT
>CEUA01160917.1_pt1 | contig 10438 bp, 9 predicted proteins | sample 361541 | NCBI WGS metagenome assembly CEUA01 (sample SAMEA2623079, study PRJEB7988) | marine metagenome | isolation source: saline water (ENVO:00002010), including
TGATCAATTTCTAAAGGAGAAAAGGCATGAATATGAATTGATGATGAGGCTGATCTAATTGCTCTAACAATATCAAGGTAAGTTTCACCAGAATATTTTGGATGTATACCGCCCTGTAAACAGACTTCCGTAGCACCTCTTTCAATGGCTTCATTTGTTCTTCGGATAATCTCTTCGTGAGAAATATTATATGGCTTACCTCTTAAGTCATCATGACCCCTGCCTTTAGAAAAAGCACAAAAATTACACTTGAAAGAACATATATTTGTGTAGTTAATATTTCTGTTAACTACAAAAGTAATATCTGATCCATGCAGTTGTAGTTTAAGATCATTGGCATAATCAGTAACATATTTAAAATCATTATCAGATATCTCTAATAGATGCTGGATGTTCTCAATAGATGGATTGTTTTCAACATCCTGAATTGAGTGTCGAATATTAGAAGTAAAAACAGCTTCTGGATATGAAGGTATTTTATTGCTGATTCCTGATCTCCAGAGATCAGATCGAATAAAAGAATGAGAATCAGTTATTTGAAGAAGTTTAGAAGATATTCTAGGTGTTGAAAAAGACTTAAGATCAGAAAAATACTTTGGATACAAAGTTGCTCTTGGTTTTAAAGATTGTTTTGATATTGAGATTATTTTATTTAGCTTGGCTATTTCAGGCCATGGCGCTTCAGGATTTACATAATCCTTTGTAACTGGAGATATTCCACCAAAATCATTAATTCCAGACTGAGATAATTGATTAATGTGATCTGAATTTAGATTTGGTGGGACCTGAAGACTAACGTCACCAGGTAAGATCAATCTGGCCATCGCAATAGTCCACATAAGCTCATCAAATGATGGTTCGCTAGCATTTGCCATCAATGTATTAGGCTTTGCTCTAAAATTCTGCACAATAACTTCTTGAATATGATTGTATGTAAAATGCAATTCCGCTATTTTGTGCAATGACTCTAATCGCTCCAACCTTGTTTCACCAATTCCAATTAATATGCCAGTGGTAAAAGGAACCTTTTGTCTTCCAGCTTCCTCCAATGTCTTCATTCTAAAAATAGGATCTTTATCTGGAGATCCGAAGTGTGGCTGACCTCTTTCAGTTAATCGAGATGACAAAGACTCAACCATTAATCCCATAGAGCCACTTAGGGGTTTAAGTTGAGTAATTTCATTAGATGTTAGGCAACCAGGATTTAAATGAGGAATCAAAGATGTTTCATTTAATACAGCATCAGCGCATGCAGCTAAATAATCGTTTGTTGTCTTGAAACCATTTGCAGACAACCAATCTCTAGCAGTCTTATATCTTAATTCAGGCTTATCACCAAGTGTAAATAAGGCTTCATGACAGCCATTAGCTTCACCCTCTTTAGCAATTGAGATAACTTGATCAATTGGTAAATATGGAGATTTGACCTTCTTAGGCGTTTTAGCAAATGTACAGTAATGGCAAACATCCCGACATAAAAACGTTAAAGGAATAAAAACTTTTGGTGAATAGGTTAATAGATCATTAAAATACGTTTTTTTCTTCTCATAGGATGCTTTGATTAAGGCATCAGATAAACAAATATTAGCTAAGGAGCTTAATTCAGAAAATTCAATTGATTCCGAAGTAATTAGTTGCTCTAAAGCTTGGTTTGACTGTTCTTGAATTTTCAACAATTTAACTATTAATATATTTAATTAGTTTGAAGTAATCTTCCTCGGAGTCAAGGTCATCTTTAAGGCTTTCAATGCAAACATTTTGATAATCTATATCATTATTTTGAAATTCATGCATAAAAAGATTATAGCTATCTATACCAAATTTTAGATTAAAAGATATTGATGAATTGAACATCAAGCAATTTGTTCCTTGGTTGAAAAGATCAGAGATAATACTAACTTTCTTTATATCAAAAGTTTGTGCAAGCTCATGAAGATCTTTTTCATTAATTTTAGGAAGATCAGCATGCATGATTAAAATAATGCTATTAGTAGATTGCAAATTAATAGCCTCATTCAAACCATCATTCAATGAAGAGTTTGTAAAATATGAAGTTGAATGATTTAAATGTAGATTGCTATCATTTGTAACAACTGTTATCGAGTCGCAGATTTCTGAATTATGCAAAGTAGCTATTGTTTTTTCTGCCATTGAAGCAGCTAACATTTCTCGTTTAGATGAACTAATAATATTTGACAGTCGGTTCTTTGAAGATGAAAACTTTTTAATTGGGATGAATGCAGAGACATTCATTTATTTAGATTCAAGTTCATGAATTATTGCCTCGGCAAGTGCATTTTTTTTATCAATAGTATTCATGATTAAATCTGCAATATGCACCTCATACCCAAGTTCATTTAATTTGTTGGATTCATCTAAATCAGATGAATCTATAAATATTCTTTTAGAGTAATTTTTATAAAACTTAGCAATAGTTTTAACACCTACTTCTTGACCGAGCTCTTTCATCATTTTGGCAGTTGGGCCCTTTAATGACTGAGCATTAACTATTGGACTTATAACAGTAACTTTTTGTGAAAAATCATTTAAATAATTTTTTAATGTAGATAATTGAAGCATTGGGTTGATGCTTACATAGGGATTTGATGGACATATAATAATTTCATCATAAGTTGATAAATCTAAATCTTTATTAAAAGCAGCCTGATCCAGTCCCTTGAAAACAAAGTCAGCTACAGGTGGTTCGCATTTCAATTTTACAAAATATTCTTGAAATGAAAGTAATCTATTTTGTGTTTGTATATAAGTTTCAACAGGTTGGTTGCTCATTGGAAAAATATTTTTCGGTAGATTAAATGACTCACATAAAGTTTGTGTGGCTTGAGTGAGTGATTGACCAGAATTAATTAAATACGTTCTTTGAATATGGGTAGCTAGATCTTTATCTCCAAGTTTAAACCATGTTTCTCCTTCCATTTCAGACAATGCTGAAAGCATATTCCATGATTCATCTTTTCTACCCCAACCCTTTGATGTATCTGATTCCCCTGCAAGGGTATACATCACAGTATCAAGATCGGGACAGATTTTTAATCCATAATGAGTGAAATCATCTCCGGTATTAACGGCAATAGTTAATTTTTTTGGATCAATTGAATTTTTAAAACCCAATGCAAGTTTAGCTCCTCCTACTCCTCCACATAACAAAAGATAATTTTTCATCTAAATAAATCCTCGTCTTCACTACGAATTAATAATTGAGAATCACTGAGGTTATTTTGATTAAATTTATAGTCCTTTATTAGCACAACAGGTTTTTTTTGTGCAGCTTGACCCATTAATAATGATGCGGCAGCTGCCAACTCATCTGCAATACCAATTTGAGTTACTTTAAGCTCATTACCAAATAAATCATTGTTTCCTCGCTCGTCTAAAAGGCATTCAATATTATGACTGCCAATAGTAAAACCCACTATCCCATTCCTAAAAGGCCTTCCCATGGTATCTGTAATAATTACAGATATATTTTTTTGAAAATGCTCAGATAAAGAATGTGAAATCTTTTTTGCAGAATCATCTGGATTTTCTGGCAATAACAATACGATGTCTGGTTTTTGATCGATATTGGATCTATCAATACCAGCATTCGCATGAATAAACCCTAGCTTATGCTCAACTATCAATACTCCCATTCTGTATCGCACTACTTTCTTCGACTCATTCAAGATGGCTTGAATAAACCTTGGATCTTTATCAATTTTAGTTGCTAAAGTTTTTGCTTCATCTGATGGACTAAGTTCTGAAATATCTAGATATCTGTTTTCTGACTTAGAAACAATCTTTTGGGCAACTGCTATCACATCTCCATCATCAATATGGAGTGCCTCTGATTCTAAGGCTTTGATAATTTCTACAGACAGATCTTGTCCGGGCTGGATAAGAGGTAATGTCTCTAATGCTATGAGGTTTATAGAACTAATAATATTTCTCTTTTTTTAATGGCCTGTAATCTTGATGCCTGAATGTTTAAGTGAATGTTTTTTGTTAATTGTAATAAGTATTGAGGTCAAGGCTTCTGCTGCAACCGAATTGCATAATGGTCCAGCATGCCATCCAGTAAGACCAGCATCAGACGCTAAATCAATAACTATATTTCTTGCCTCTATCAAGTCTCCAGCAACCAATACATCACAATCTATTTTTGCATCAGTATGAAGTAATTCAGCTGAGATATTTTGAAAAGCTGATACTACGGTTGTATGTTCACCTAATATTGATTGGGCATTTAAAGCTGCTGAGCCACCTTCAGGCAATTGAACTCTCATTACTTTAGGTGGCATAAGGGGAACAGTTGCATCGATCATAATTTTATTATGCAAAGTATTTTCTATACTCAAGAGCGTTGATTCTTGATGGGCAAATGGCACTGTTAAACAAGCAATTTCACAAGATTTAGCAGCATCAATATTGAGCATCCCAGATGAATGATCAAGGCCTAATTTATCAGCTATCTCCTGAGCTTTTAATAAATCACGACTTCCGATAATGATCTCATGACCTGCTTTAATCCATCTTGAGCCTAATCCATTGCCCAAAGAGCCTGTACCACCTAGAATAGCTATTTTCATTCAATATCTCCTGATTGATATGTAATAAATATTATACAAATTCATCAACCAATCAATGGGTATCTTTAAGAATAAATTTGTCAACATAAATCAAGCATACATACTCTATAATAAAAATGATTGAATCTAGAAAATACTAAAAATGATAAATTTAAAAAATAAATCAATAGTGGTAACCGGAGGTACAAAAGGTATTGGTGTTGAAATTACTAAATCCTTTTTGAAGCAAAATTCTCGAGTGTTCGTTCTTGCAAGACAAAAACCGAAAAGGATTATCCAAGCAAGAGGAAATAAAGCAATATTTATTGAATGTGACATAAGAAAAATTAAGTCCTTAGATAATGCAGTAAAAGAAATTAAAAAATTATCAAAATCGATTGATGTTTTGATAAATAATGTTGGTGGTGCTCCAATGGCTAATGCCTTGAATGTATCTAACAAATTTCATGAAGCAGTTATTGATTTGAATTTAATTGCGCCACTGAACGTAAGCCAAAAATTTGCAAAAATTATGATGAAACAAAAGACAGTTTCAAACATTATTAATATTTCTAGCGTTACTGCAAATAGACCTACACCTGGTAGTGCTGCTTATGGAGCTGCTAAGGGTGCCGTTGTAAATCTTACTAAAACTCTAGCTATTGAGTGGGCCCCAAAAATTAAAGTTAACTCTATTGTTGTTGGTTACATAGAAACTGAAAATTCAATAGTGCATTACGGAAGCAAAAAAGAAATAAATAAAGTTGCTAAGAGAATCCCACTGAAAAGGATGGGAAAACCAGAAGATGTTGCAAATGCATGTATATTCTTTGCCTCTGCCCTAGCAGATTGGATTACAGGTGCTGCTTTAGAGGTTCATGGTGGGGGTGAAAAACCTAGCTATCTAGAAGTAGCTAGACCTAAAAAATAAGAAGAACTTAACCAAATAGTTTTCTAACTAATCTGTTTCCCCAAAATATTTTCAAAGCGCCCTTTAGTTGCTCAAATGATTTATCAGTGTAGGGATATGCAGATGCTGATTTTTTGCCAATAATTATTGGCATAGGGTGGGCGTACGCCAGCAAGCCTTCTTTGCCATTAACCACCCCCAATCCGCTTTCTTTTACGCCACCAAATGGAACCTCATTAACCCCATAACTCATTGCCATATCATTGATAGAACAGGCACCTGTTTCAATTGATTTTGCTAAACGTTGGCCTTTTTTTAGATCTTTAGTCCAAACATTTCCATTCAATCCATAATGAGATTGGTTGGCTAGCATTAATGCTTCCTCCTCTGATTGAACTTTCATAATTGAGATAATTGGTCCAAAGGTTTCGTCTTTCATGATCTTCATTTCGTGAGTAACTTCTACAAGAACGGTTGGTTCAAAATATAAACCTTCAAAATTTGGATTTCTTTTCCCTCCAACCAATATCTTTGCGCCTTTTGCAACTGCATCATTAACATGATCTTCGATGATATCAACTTGCTTATCCCAAAAAGTAGGGCCAACATCACCCTTACAATCATTTGATTGAATGAGTGATTGAGTTATAGAAACCGCTTCTGCAACAAACTCGTCATAGACGTCCTCCATGACGTAAATTCTTTCGGTTCCACAGCAATACTGGCCTGCATTCATGCACGAACCCACCACAGCACCACTGGCAGCATCTTTAATATCTGCATCAGAACAAACAATCATGGCATCTTTGCCACCTAATTCGAGACTATAGGGAATCAGCATTTCTCCACATTTTGCTGCAATCTTCTTTCCTGTCACGACACTGCCTGTGAAAGAAACTTTATCTGGACCCTGATCGATTAATTCTGCACCCGTCTCCCCATCTCCAATCACAGTCTGAATAAGATGCTCTGGAGCTTCTGCTAAAGCAAAAATTTCCTGCACTAATGCTCCAGACATAGGTGTAACTTCAGATGGTTTGACCACCACACTATTACCACAAAGAATAGCTTGAATGACTGGATTGATAGATAATATGAATGGGCCATTCCATGGAGTAATTACTGCTACCACGCCTCTTGGCTTGTAAGTAATTATTGTTTTCTTAAGAAACTGCATGGGACCATGCATCTTAATTTTTTTATCTGAAAGCCATTTTTGGGCCCTTTTAGCATAAAAAACTAAAGAATCTACAGCTGAGAAAACCTCCATAGACATTGCCTCTTGTTCAGGTTTCCCAGTTTCCCTCATTACAACATCCATGATTCTATCTTGTTGCTGTATAACAACATCAGCAACTCTGTGCATTAATTCAACTCTTTCTTTTAACGTTGTTTTCTTCCATTCACTTTGAGCAACTTTAGCTTGGGTCATTATGGTTGCAATCTCTTCAGGAGATGTGCATTCATAAGTGTCAATGTGAGAAAGATCAACAGGGCTGTTTAAACTTAATAGTTTTTTACCAGTATCAGAATGAGAAATAGAAAAAATAGCCATTTTTATAGCTCCTTAAGCTTTGCCTCAAGCATGGGTGTTACATGATTATTAATGTGGGCATTCATCCCCATAGGCATGATTTCATAATGCTCCAGTTTTCTAACAACTTTCACCATGATTACGGTAAATTTATATAACGCCAAAATATAATAGTAATCAAAATCATCTGCGCTAAATCCAGTTAAAGCCTCCCATTTAGCAATAGTCGCCACCGGTCCAGGAAATCCACTTAACCTTTCCACATGAACGCCTTTTGAATTGCAATCATCAATAGCTATCCCCCAAGCAAGATCCATACAAGGATCTCCAAGTGCCGCCATCTCCCAATCTAAAACAGCTGAAACTTTTCCATCAGGGTCATACATAATATTTGCACACCTACAATCTCCCCAAATAATAGAAGATTGAGCTGGTTTTGGTTTATTGGCCCTGAGCCATTCACGTGCTTGATCGGCAACAGGATGAGCTTCACCATCCATGGCCCAATCATGAAAATTAAAGTAATAATTTAATTCTTGATCAAGATAGTCTTCTGCAAGTTTTGGTCTGTTAAGAAATTCAAAATCTCCGTTCGATGTGTCAACTTGATGAATTTTAGCCATCTGCTCAACCCAGCCCCACCATATTCTCTCTCTAACATCTTCTGTGGAGTCAGCAACCCATCCCTCTTGATGAAATGGAGGATTATCAGAAGGAGCATTTCCGCTGGCCATTTCCATCACATAAAATGACGTGCCAAAAACTTCTTCGCTAGGCTCGTACCATAAAACTTTAGGAACTTTAATGTCATGACCAGCAAGTTTTTGCATAATCAAAAATTGTTTGTGAATATCGTAATCAGGAAATACAAAGAAACCTTCTGGATAGAATCTAAGAACCATCCCAGTTTCAATATTAATGTTATCTACAATATAGGAAACATTAAAACTTAATGTCTCATTTGAGAAGCCTGTATTTTCAGGACCTCCTAACAATTCAACTTTTAGGTTAGCAGCCTCATCTAATTGCGTCTCAAGCCAAGTGGTAAAAACAACCTTAGTTTGCTCTAAATCTCTCTCTTGTGGCTTTGGCATTGTATTTGTCTATTCATTGATTAAACATCAACCTTAATATAAATTTAATTAATTAAAAAGAAAAACTATGGCTGATTTATTTAAAGAAAAATGGGATGCTTTTTGTGAAAACCTAAAGGGGGTTGGATCAATTATTGAGGCTGAATCTACTCTGAGCGAAACAGACCAAGCCGAAGGATATAGGTACCTATTGCGGTTGATGCGCTTATCTTTGGAGATGAATATGGAGCATTCGAATCCTTCTACGCCCTCTTTTTACAATCTCTCTCATGAAACAGCAAAAATTGGCGCAGACAACCCAGACAATATTTACTTAAATGCAAACATAGATGGAAATCAAACCTATGAGGTGTATGGCAATATTGGTGAGTCAGACTATTTAAGCTTTGGGTTGAAAGAAAATAGATACAGCAAAGATGGAACGATGGTGTCTCTAGGAGAGATTGATATGAGGGATATGACGGTGGATAGTTCAGGAGATTTTATTTTATATCTTGGTGGGGAAACTAATTCTAAAAATTTTTTATCACTTCCTAAAAATGCAAATATGTTAATTGTTAGACAAACCTATAAAAATAGAATCTCTCAAACTCATGCAAAAATTAATATAAAAACTACCAACTCAATTGTGAGTCCGGAACTTTTAACACCAATAAAACTTGAAAGTCAGTTAAATCAGTCTCTTGCTTTTGTCAGTGGAACCGCATCAACTTTCTTGAAGTGGGTTCATGAATTTAAAGATAATCATAGAAATCAATTACCATTAGGTGATCAAGCTTTTTTTCAAGCGGCTGGCGGTGATCCAAAAATTTGCTACCTTCATGGTTATTATGACTTTGATGAAAATGAGTTTATGGAAATCACAACCGACATACCTGATTGTGAGTATTGGAATTTTCAATTAGAAAATTATTGGATGGAGTCACTAGACTATCGACATTACCCTATTCACATTAATGAATCTTCAGCCAGTCTCAATAGTGATAAAACCATCACTATTAATGTTAGTCATTTACCTGTTAATTTAAAAAATAACCTTATAACTGAAGGTCGTAATAATGGAGCTATGCTCCTGAGGTGGATTGGAGCAACAACGCATCCAATACCAAATGTTGAAATTAAAAAACTTGCTTCCTTGGAGAATGGCTAATGCTTGATTCTACAAAAATAATTAGTGATGCAAAAAATCAAACAAATTTACACTATTTTGGCGATCCTTTGTTTTTGGATGGGTTTGAAAGTCTTGTTCAATCAATAAATAAAGAAGCTGATTTAAATGATATTGGAATGGAAGCGCAGAAACATAGATTAACAGGTCTATTAGCTAACTTGCTTAAAATTGAAGATGCGTGTATTCAAAATCCTGAAATACTCAGTGAAGAAATTAATTCCCCTGTTGTGATTGTTGGGCTTCCAAGAACAGGAAGTACAATGACCCATAGACTTCTTGCATCAGATCCAAGGCACACAGCGATGCTTTGGTGGGAAGGAAGATATCCTGCAATGCTAAAAGATGAAGTTCGTGGCCATCCAGAAGAACGAATGGAGATGGGAAAGGCAGAAGTTGAAGCGGTTATGCAGGCTTCACCAGAAGCTCTAACCATTCATCCTTGGGATTATAAGGGTGCAGATGAAGAAATATTACTTTTAGAACATACATTTTTTAGCACAGTTCCAGAATCATTTATGAGACTTCCCTCTTATTCTCAGTGGGTTGAATCCCAAGATCATATTCATGCTTATGCTCAACTAAAAAAAATGCTTCAATACCTTCAATGGCAGAACCCTGGAAGAGAAGAGAAAAGATGGGTTTTAAAGTCTCCTCATCATTTAGGCTTTATTGATAAGCTTTTAAAAATATTTCCAGACTCAAGAGTTATACAAACTCACAGGGATCCTTTAAAAACGGTTCCATCATTTTGCTCAATGTGTGCAAATTTATTTGAACCCTTAACAAATTCATATGATAAAAATGAAATTGGTCATCATTGGGCTCATAAATTAGCCAAGGTATTAAATCACTGTATGGAAGTTAGCAATTCGAATAAGGATAATTTTCTTAACCTTCAGTTCAATAAAATGATCAAAGATCCTATTCTTGAAATGAACGAAGTTTATAACTTTATTGGTGAGGATTTTACAGATCGAGCAGAGAATGCTATGAAGGCCTGGAAGGAAGAAAATCAACACGAAATGGGAGCTCATCAATACTCACTCGAAGAATTTGGATTGGAAAGCTCATTCATTGATAGTTACTTCAGTGAATACATAAATCAATATATAAAATAGGAATCAAGATGTTATTAAAAGATAAAGTGGTAATTGTTTCTGG
>CEUA01033735.1_pt1 | contig 10436 bp, 2 predicted proteins | sample 361541 | NCBI WGS metagenome assembly CEUA01 (sample SAMEA2623079, study PRJEB7988) | marine metagenome | isolation source: saline water (ENVO:00002010), including
AAATCTTTACCATAACATATAACACTATTATGTTTAGGATTTTTTGCTCCAAAATTTGGTCTTGGAATAAATTTAAATTTTGATTTTGGAAATTTAGGATTACCATAAATTTGAAATTGCATTTCTGTTCCTCTTCCAACACTAACAACAGTTGGTTCTAATAAACATAAACTTGGATATAATTCGACAGCTTTTTTATTAGGTAAGTTAGGTGATGGTCTTAAAGGAATTATGTAATTCGACTTATGTGTATAGTTTTTCAATGGTATTACTTTTAACTCACAATTTATTGAATTATTTAACCAACCTTCACCATTTATCATTTTCGCATATTCACCTATTGTCATGCCATAAACAATTGGAACTTCGTGCATTCCGACAAAACTTTTATTAATTGAATTTAAAACTGGCCCATCGATATAATGAGAATTTGGGTTTGGTCTATCAAGAATGATTAATTTAATATTATTTTCAGCACACGCCTCCATAACATAGTGAAGTGTAGAAATATAGGTGAAAAACCTAACTCCGACATCTTGTAAATCAAATATTAAAATTTCAATATTTTTTAAATCATCAGGTTTGGGTTTTTTGTTTTTTCCATAAAGTGAAATAATTTCTATTTTAGTTTTTTTGTCTATTTGATTATAAACTTTTTCACCGGCATCTAGAGTACCTCTAAACCCATGTTCTGGGGCAAAAACTTTTTTTATGTTAATGTCTAATAAAGTTAAACTATCAACTAAATGAATATTTTTTTTACCATTATTAATTATACTTCCATTATTGGCTACTATTGCAATATTTTTACCTCTAATTAAGTCTATATACTCTGAAGTGTTTTCTGCACCAGTTTTTATTTCAATCTGACCTAAACAACAATAGTTACATATAAGCAAAAGAAAAAATGTATTTTTGAAATAAGCGTAATTTTTTTTAATTGAATTTATCATTATTTTTTGCACGTAGAATGCAATTCAGGGATCCTAAAAAAAATAGTATCTCTAATCGCATAATAAATATAGCAATTCTAGCAGTTTCAATTGGGATAGCTATAATAATTATTGCTATTTCAACAGGAAAAGGTCTTCAAGAAAAAATTAAATCTAAAACAATTGCATTTAATGGTCATATTTCAATTACTCCATTTGAAAATAATGAGTCTCAAATATCAGTTTTACCTTTTCAAGACAACTTCAACTTAAAGAAAATGATTAAAAAAAATGAGGGTGTTGATATTATAAACTCTATTGCCTTCGACGGTGTAATTCTTAAAAAGAAAAATACTTTTGAAGGAGGTGTGTTTAAGGGGGTTGATTTTAATTATAAATGGGAGGTTATTAAAGAATTTTTAGTAGAAGGTAATTATCCACAAATAAATAAAAAAAATATTAGTAATGAGATTGTTTTGTCTAAACCAATGGCTAATAGATTATCGCTTAAATTAGGAGAAAATATTGACTTATATTTTCAGAATATAAAAAATCAAAATATACCTTATAGATCAAGATTTAAAATTGTTGGGTTATTTAATTCAGGTTTTCCAGATATTGACAATAATTTGATATATGGAGATATTAATCAAATTAGAAGAGTTAAAAAATGGAATAAGAATATGATTGGAGGCTATGAAATATTTATTGATAATATCTATAATGCTGATAAAGTTTCTGAAAAAATCTACGAAGAATTACCTCCAAATTTAGATAGTATATCTATAACAAAAAGATTTAATTCAATTTTTCAATGGATTGCTCTTTTTGATTTCAATATTCTAGTAATTTTAATTATAGTTATTTTAGTTTCTTTAATCAATTTAGCAACAACTTTATTAATTTTAATTTTTGAGAGATTAAAAATGATTTCTTTATTAAAAATAATTGGACTAAACAATATAATAATTAAGAAAATTTTTTTATGGAATGGTTTGTTTATAATTTTAAAAGGTTTGTTAATTGGTAATTTGTTTGGCACAGTATTTTTTCTCATTCAAAAACAATATGGATTAATTAAGCTTGATCCCCAAACTTATTTTGTAGATATCGCTCCTGTAATTTTTGATTTTAGACACGTTTTATTTGCAAATATGTTATTTATTATTACCTGCATAATTATATTATGGATTCCATTAAATATAATTCTCAAAATTTCTCCGTCTAAAGCTTTAAGATTTAGATAGAAATAATTTGATTATTTCTTTAAAGCTTAACATCATAATGGTAAATTTGTAAATTACAAAAATGAAATATTCAAAAAATATTCTTGAAACTATAGGGAATACTCCTTTAATTAGATTGAATTCTATTGTTAAAAATATTAAACCAATGGTATTAGCTAAGGTGGAAAGTTTTAATCCAGGAAATTCTGTAAAAGATAGAATGGCATTAAAAATGGTAGAAGATGCTGAACTTCAAGGTAAATTAAAAAAAGGAGGAACAATTGTTGAAGGAACTTCTGGAAATACTGGAATGGGACTAGCTCTTGCTGCAATAGTTAAAGGATATAAATTAATATGCGTTTCCAATGACAAACAGTCGAAAGAGAAATTTGACGTTTTAAAAGCAGTTGGTGCAAAAGTTATTGTTTGCCCAACTGATGTTAAGCCAGATGATCCAAAATCTTATTATAGTGTCTCTCAAAAAATTGCAAGTGAAACACCAAATTCATGGTACGTAAATCAATATGATAATTTATCTAATACAAAAGCTCACTATGAACAAACAGGACCTGAGATATGGAATCAAACTGATGGAAAGGTAACACATTTTGTTGTAGGAGTAGGAACAGGGGGAACAATATCAGGAGTAGGAAAGTATTTAAAAGAAAAAAATCCTAATATTAAAATATGGGGAATTGATACGTACGGATCAGTATTTAAAAAGTACCATGAAACAGGAATTTTTGATAAAAAGGAGATTTATCCATATAAAACAGAGGGAATAGGAGAGGATATTATTCCAAAAAATGTTGATTTTGATATAATTGACCAATTTGAAAAAGTTACAGATAAAGATGCAGCAATTTATACGAGAAAACTTGCAAAGGAAGAAGGAATTTTTGCTGGTAATTCTTGTGGTGCAGCAATAAAAGGTGTTCTTCAGTTAAGTAAAGAATTAACGAAAGAGGATATTGTTGTCGTTTTGCTTCATGATTCTGGAAGCCGATATATAGGAAAAATTTATAATGACGATTGGATGAAAAAAAATAAATTCTTATAATTAATTTACCCAAAAATATTAAAATAAAACAAATTCATTAAGTATTTATATTATTAAATAAACTACAATAATTAGTCAAAAATCTCGTTCTTTGTATAGAATATTTAGTATGAGTTGTAAAAAGCTTTTCAGTAGGTTACTGTTAAGAATAGGATTTTTTTGGATTTTCCTATTTTTTTCTAGTCTTTATTCACAACAGCCAACTGATATACTGAAAATAAGTAAATTAAGTGGAATAACAGTTCCAAATCCTTCACCACCTAGTCCGATAACTCTAGCTGCAACTTGTCCAAATGCGACATATGAATTTGGTGTAGAAATTACAAATCAAAGTACTTACACTATAAATTTTGGTAATGCAGCTACAGCTCTAAACATTAACCTAGTTCTTACTGGCCCTAATAGGGCTGATAATGGTGCAGCAGCAGGATTAAATCAAGCATTGACTGGAACATTAGTTGGAGGAGCAACAAAAGTAGTCTCCTTTACTATCGATTTAGATACACCAGGGGCGAATACTTTAACGGTATCTTTAACTGGAAATGCTATTACAGGAACTGCAATTACTGGAGTGGCTGAGGCTGCACCTAATTTAGATGATAATTATGCGGCAGCTGCAATTACAACAAATCCAATACCAACAACAGCAACTTTAAATTCATCAGCAGGAACATCTGTTTGTCAAGCAGACTTAGTAACCATTTCATCTGGAGGAGGAAGCACATACCATTTCTTTTTAAATGGAGCACCATTAACAGTTAATCCTACAAATGACGCTTCTTTTTCTTTAACAACTCTTTCTGATGGAGACGTTATTAGCGTAAGAGTTGTTGATGTAAGTGGATGTATAAGTACTAATTCATTGACATTTACAGTTAACCCAACTCCTAACTCTGGAGGAGGAGGAACTTTAATTGATATGGAAGCAAATACTCCAGGTGAAGTTGAAATTTCTACAGAATTTCAAATTAATAGAATTCAGTTTTCTGGAAATTCTGGAGCTACTGGAGAAAAATACTATGCTTCTGTAAATGGAGTTCTTCTTGGACCTTATTCAACTTCTGCACCTAATGAAACTCCTTCAACTCTTGCGAGTGGATTGGCTCCTTTTATTCAGGCTAACGCAAATATTTCAACTGCATTAGCCAACACAGGCCCAGGAGGAGCAGGAACTATTGAAGTTACTTCAAATGCTAAAGGAATGTCATATGCTGTTGAAGTTTCAAAATCTACTTCAGCTTCATCTACAATTGGTGTATCACTTATTCAAGCTGGGGAAACTTTTACTATTTGTAGCACTGCAACAAAAATTAAAGGAACTGGTCCAGCTATTACCTCTTCATACTCTTTTACCCTTGGTGGAAGTCCACTTGCAATTACTGATGGAACTTCTATAACTACATTAACCCCTCCATTTGGCACTCCCATAATGCTAGAAATTACTGGATTTACTGCATTAGGATGTTCTTCTAAGAAAACGGTAAACGTAGCTGTAAATAGTTTAACATCAGTCGGAGCTATCGGTAATGATCAGACGATATGTGCAGGAGGAAATCCAGGCGTAATTTCTTCTCTAGCCTCTGCAACTGGTAGTGGAGCAATAACTTATTCATGGTATGCATTTCCTTCTGGAGCATCTGATTGGTCAGAACTCAGTCCTAAGGTTACAACAGCGTCATATGATCCCCCAGCATTAACAGTAAGTACAACATATAGAAGAAGAGCAATTTCTACTCTTAATAATAAAGTTTGTTTTGAGGAGAGCAGTGTTGTAACTGTTACTGTTGCACCAGCCTTAACCGGAGGAAATTTAAATTCTTTAGCAGAAAGTATTTGTTCGGGAGGAGACCCATCAAATATGACCATAAATCTTGGAACAGATACTGCTGCTGCTGCTGATATTTTTTATCAATGGGAAAATTCAACAACATCTGCTGCAGCTGGTTTTACAGCTATTAGTGGAATTACTAGCCCTTCTTATGATCCTCCAATTGGTCTTACTCAAACGACTTGGTTTAGAAGGGCAATCATAAGAAAAAGTGGTTCAACAGAGCTTTGTAGGGAATATTCTCAAGTTAAACAAGTTACTGTCAATTTGGTGGATGCTGGAACAATTAGCTCATCAATTGAAATTTGCCAGGCTCAACCAACAGTTATTGGGAGTTTAGCTGATGCTGTTGGAAATGGAGGTGCTTCTCCAGTTACATATCTTTGGCAGAGAAATAATGCTGGTGTATGGGCGCCTGCTTCAACTGTATCAGGCTCAAATTCTGCTAGTAATTATACGATACGCTCCGATATATATAATACACCTGGAACTTACCAATTCAGAAGAGATGCAGCAGTTGGGACTTGTTCCGTTACAACAAATGTTGTTACAGTAACTGTTTATGCGCCTTTAGTTGCAGGAGTTGCCTCTGCTACATTAAACCAAATGGTAATTTGTTCAGGAGGAGATCCAGGTAATTTAACAACAACAGGAGGACCAACAACAGCAGGAGCGGGTATAAGTTTTATTTGGCAGACCTCACCAAATGATTCTAATCCTTGGACAGATATACCAGGGACAAATTCTGAAGAGTATAATCCTCCAAGTGGATCACAGGCAACTGATCTTTATTATCGAAAAGTAGTTATAAGAAGTAATTCTTCAGGTGTGGAACTTTGTAGAGCAGAGAGTACATCTATTTTAATTGATATAAATACTATTTCAGCAGGAACAATAAATAATCCGCAAACTACAGTTTGTAGTGGCGACACCCCTTTACAGATAACTAGTGCAGTAGCAGCAACAGTAGATTTAGGAGCAACACTTTCTTACCAGTGGGTTGCAAGAACAAGAAATTTAGGAGTATGGGGACCTTGGGCTAATGCTCCAGGAGGATCTACAAGCGCTACATATCAACCTGCAGCTTTAACTGCTGATTCTCAGTTTGCTAGAGGAGTTATAAGCACAGAAGGTGGTGTTTCATGTTCAGTTAGTTCAACAATTGAAACAATACTTGTTAACCCTGCTAATAATTTAGCTATTAGTACTTCTTCACAAACTATTTGTTTAGGAGCTGTTCCATCGCCTTTATCTTTTATTGGAGCATCAACTGGTGCAGGATATACAAATCAATGGCTTGAATCAGATGATGATATACTTTACACCCCCATAGTTGGAGCATTTGGTACAGCTTATTCTCCAGGAGCTCTTTCAAATACTAAATATTATAGACTACAAACAACTTATACTAATGGCCCAACTTCTTGTACCACAACAAGTACTGCAGGTGCAGGAACAATAGTTGTAACTATTGATAATGCAGCACCAACATCACCTGATATAACACCAAGCACAGGAACAATTTCCAATACTTTCCAAGAAGTGAGAATTAATATAACCGGAACACCAGCTATAGGTGATAAATATTTCATAACAATTAATGGAACAATCTACTCTTATACGGTACTTCCTGGCTTAACATCTATAAGTAATGTAGCTGCTGGATTAGCTCCAGTAGTTTTAGCTGATGGAAATATCGGATCTGCATTACCAAATGGTCCTGATGGAGCAGGAACTATTGTTCTTACAGCGACTACTGCAGGTAATGTTTTTACTGTAAAAACATCTTCATCTTTTGGAGCAGGTGCTGTTATTGGTAACCAAATTACATCTGGAAGTAAGTTGATAACAGTATGCGTTGGAGACTTAGGTGTGGCAACTTTAACAGCAACATCTACAGTAGCAGCTGGAACACCTACTTATACATTTACTATAAACGGAGGAACTGTAGTTGACACTCCAGATGGGACAATAACACTTCCAGGTGCAATGGCAGACAATGTTATTATTGTCGCAAAATCTACCTCTAATACTTGTGCAACTGATTTTGCAATTAATGTTATTGTAAATAGAGTTACAGCAGGAATAATAGAAGATTCTGATTCAATATGTACTGGAGATGATCCAGGAGGTTTTAACAGTCTTTCTCCAGCAACAATTCCAGCTGGCGCAAGTATAGTTTATGAGTGGTGGGTTAAAAGAAGTGACGGTGTAGGAGGTTATACTAATACTGGTGCAACTGGAGCAACATATGATTCACCAGCATTAAGTGTTTCATCAACATTTAAAAGGGTTGCTAAGAGTAATTTAAATGGATTGGAATGTACTGTTGATAGTAATGAAATTGAAATTACAGTTCTTCCAGATTTAGTTGCTGGAGTAGCCTCTATAACAACAAATCAAACTTCAGTTTGTTTAGGTGGTGATCCCGAAGAATTAAGCGTGATTGATGGAGGAACGCCCAGGACAGCAGCAGGTCCTGGAATATCTTTTATGTGGCAAACATCAACAAATGATTTAGCATGGACAGATACTGGAGTAACAACTCAAAATTATAATCCTGCAGCAGGGTCACAGGCAACAGATTTGTTTTACCGAAGGGTAGTTATTCGAAAAGATGCATTTGGTTCAGAGCTTTGTAGAGCGAATAGTACTTCACAGAGAATTAATTTAAATTCTGTTCAAGCAGGAACTATAAGTACAACTGTCAATGCCGTCTGTAATGGTGATACACCACCATTAATTATTAATCAAACTGACGCGCTACCAGATCCAGGAGGAGCTACACTCACATATCAATGGGTTTTTAGAACAAGACCTCTAGCTGGTGTTTGGGGAGCTTGGAGTAATGCTCCAGGGGGTTCAACAAGTCAAACTTATCAACCCGGTCCATTAACTTTGGATACTCAATTTGCTCGAGGAGTAACAAGTTTGGATGGAACTTTGTCATGTTCAACTAGTTCAACAGCAGTTGAAATACTTGTTAATCCGGCAATAAGTACTGCAGTTAGTACTTCATCACAAACCATTTGTTTAGGTAGTGTACCCACGCCTTTATCTTTTGTAGGGGCTACAACTGGTGCGGGATACACAAATCAGTGGCTAGAGTCAGATGATAATGTCGTTTTTACACTTATTCCAGCAGCTTTTGGGACATCTTATGCCCCTGATGCTCCCACAACTAATAAGTTTTACAGATTACAAACAACTTACACTAACGGTCCTTATACATGTACAGTAACTAGTACAGGACAGCCTGGAACAATTGAAGTTACTGTAGATTCTGCAGCACCAACATCTCCGGATATTACCCCAAGTACTGGAACAGTTACCAATTCATTACAAGTTACATCGATAAGCTTGTCAGGGACTCCAAATGTTGGAGATAAATATTATGTTATACTCAATGGTGTTATTTTAACTCCAGAAACTGCTGTTGGCGGTGATACTGCTTTAACAATTGCTCAAAGACTAGATGATACAATTCAAGCAGATGCTGCAATTGGATCTGCTGTAGCATCGACAATTGATGCGACTTCTGCAAGTATATCAGTTACTGCAAATACAGCGGGTAGTGTATTTACTGTAAGAACTTCTACATCTTTTGGAGCAGGCTTAAGTATGGGAACTCAAATTAATACTGGTAGTAAATTGGTTACAATTTGTGTTGAAGATCTTGGAGTAGCTACTTTAACTGCTACTTCAACTGTTTCAGCTGGAACACCAACTTACACATTCACTATTAACGGTATTACTGAACCAGATGCTCCTGATGGAACTTTAACTCTTCCAATTGGAATGGTAGACGATGTACTGATTGTAGCTAAAGCTACATCAAATACTTGTGAAACAGATTTTGCAGTTAATGTTAGAGTAAATAGAGTAACAGCTGGAACAATTAGTTCATCTGCTTCTATATGTCCTGGTGGAGATCCTGACGGATTTACAGGTACTGTTGCAACAGCACCATCTGGAGCTTCAATAAGTTATCAGTGGTGGGTAAATAATGGAACTTCTTGGAATAATACTGGAGCAACAGGTCCAACTTATGATCAAGCATCATTGGCTGTTTCATCAACATTTAAAAGAATTGCCTTTAGTAATTTAAATGGTCAGATATGTAGTGTGGAGAGTAACCAAATTAGTATAACTGTTGCAGCTGCATTAGTCGGAGGGGTGGCGTCTATAACAACAAATCAAACATCTATCTGTCTTGGAGGTGATCCAGAAGAATTAAGCGTGATTGATGGAGGAACACCTAGGACAGCAGCAGGTCCTGGAATAAGTTTTTTATGGCAGACTTCACCAAATGGACTAGCCCCATGGACAGATACTGCAGTTACTACAGAAAATTATGATCCTATCGCTGGTTCTCAGGTAATAGATTTATATTACCGAAGAGTAGTTATTAGACGTGATAGTGGAGGTGTTGAAATTTGTAGAGAAAATAGTACTTCAGTTAGGATAAATCTAAATTCTATTCAAACAGGTACAATAACTAATACACAGTCAACAATTTGTAATGGGGATGTACCACTATTGATAACTAGTGTAGCTGATGCAATAGCAGATCCAGGAGGAGCAACACTTAATTATCAATGGGTTTTAAGAACTAGACCATTTGGAGGTGCATGGGGTGCATACGGAAATGCTCCTGGAGCTTCAACTAATGCGACTTATCAACCAGGCGCCCTAACTTTAGATACTCAATTTAGAAGAGGAGCAACTAGTACGGATGGAGCCTTATCATGTTCTGAGAGTAGTACTACTATAACAATACTTGTTAACCCTGCTATTAATAATGCTGTTAGTACATCTTCACAAACTATTTGTTCTGGAGAAACACCAACTCAGTTGTCTTATATAGGTGCTAATACTGGGCCAGGATATGTTAATCAATGGTTAGAATCAGATGACAATATTGTATTTAATGCTATACCTGGAGCTTTTGGGGTTGCGTATTCTCCACCAGCATTAGCATCCACAAAATTTTATAGGTTACAAACAACTTTTACAGGTGGTGGAATATCCTGTACTGTAACTACAACTGCTGGTGCAGGTACAGTTGCTATTTCGATTAATCAAGCACCAAACTCTCCAAATATTGTTGCAACTTCCGGAACAGTTACAAGTACTAAACAAGTTACTAGAGTTAATATTAACGGAACTCCTGCTACTGGAGATTCATATTCAGTTACTTTAGATGGAGTTCTTTTAACTTCTGTTGTTGCTTCTGTTGGAAGTACCTCATTAGAAGTTGCCCAAGCATTAGATGATATAATTTTAGCTCAAGCGTCTATTGAATCAGCTATTGCATCAGGTGCAGCAGCCGCAGCAAATATTGAAATTACAGCAACAACTCCAGGGTCAACATTTACAATACAAACTTC
>CEUA01106321.1_pt1 | contig 10431 bp, 7 predicted proteins | sample 361541 | NCBI WGS metagenome assembly CEUA01 (sample SAMEA2623079, study PRJEB7988) | marine metagenome | isolation source: saline water (ENVO:00002010), including
AAGATTATATTTACTCTGAATGCTATAAATTCAGCAGAAGAGAATCTATCTCGAACTGAAGAAAGCGATGAGGCATTTAAGAATTTTTTATCTCAAGAACGAGCACAATCTTTACTTTCTGAGCTACAATCAACTCTGAGAAGTAAGGCAGATATTTCAACAAAAGAAGTAGATCTTATTTCTAATTAGCTTCTTCTAGGTCTCCCATAGCAGTTATATTGTAGCCTGCATCAACATAAAGAATTTCTCCCGTAATACCGCTTGCTAAATCTGAGGCTAAAAAAGCCGCAGCATTTCCTACCTCATTAATCGTTACGTTCTTTTTGAGGGGAGCTCTAGCCTCATTATAGGAAAGCATCTTTCTAAAGTTTTTTACCCCTTGCGCGGCGAGTGTTTTTATTGGACCAGCAGAAATGGCATTTACTCTGGTTCCATCTTCTCCAAGAGAAACAGCTAAATATCTTACGCTAGCCTCTAAGCTTGCTTTAGCTAGTCCCATTACATTGTAGTTAGGCAGGGTTCTTTGAGAACCTAAATAGGATAAAGTTATTAAAGAGCCATTTTGATTATTCATCAGTTTTCTTCCTGCTTTCGCTAAGGCTATAAAGCTATAACTGCTTACATCATGTGCTATTTGAAAACCTTCTCTTGTAGAAACATCAGCAAAATTTCCATCAAGTTCATTAGAAGGTGCAAATCCAACTGCATGCACAATGCAGTCTATCCCTTCCCATGATGATGATATCTCATCAAAGGCTTTTTCTATTTGTTCATCATCAGAAACATCACAAGGTATACAGATATCTGCTTCCCATTCTTCTGCTAGAGTTTTTACTTTTTTTCCTAATCTTTCATTTTGGTATGTTAAAGCTAGATTGGCTCCAAGTTTTTTCATTGATGAAGCTATGCCTGCTGCTATCGAATGCTTATTAGCTACTCCAACTATTAATATATTTTTATTTTTTAAGATAGACATGACTTTTTATTTTCCTATATGTTCGTCTAGGAAAGAAACTAGCTCTCTCGCTAATTCATAAGTATTTTCTCTATCATAAAACCCATGACCTTCACCGTCCTTAACCATTCCTTTATACGGTTTACCTATTTGATCAAATTTCTTGGTCATAATTTGATAGTTTCTGAAGTGAGCTTGTTTATCTTCTTTCCCATGGATCAAAAAAACTGCAGCTTTAATTTTATTAGCTTGTTCTGAAGGCGAGAATTTTTTTCTAGTTTCTGGATCGCTAGGGATAACAGTATCTAAATAAGAAGCTCCAGCTCTATAGTTTGGAATATTTCCTATAGAAGTAAAAGAAGCAACATCATAGACTCCCACATAACCAATCGCACATTTATATAGGTCCGGATATCTGGCAGCAGACATCATAGAAGCGTATCCTCCATAGCTGGCGCCATAAATACATAACCTTTCTTTGTCAGCTATTCCTTCTTTTATAGCCCATTCAACTCCGTCCGTTAGGTCGTCTTGCATTTTATCTCCCCAATGTAAGAAACCTTTGCGCAAGAATTCATTACCATAACCTCCCGAGCCTCGGTAGTTAATCTGAAGAACTGCATAACCTCTGTTTGCTAGGTATTGAGCTTCTCTATCATGTGTCCAATAATCCCTTACTCCATGAGGTCCGCCATGCACATAAACTACCATAGGTAAATTTTCTTTTTCTCCTTTTGGTCTATGAAGATATCCATGTATTTCTAAGCCATCTCTTGCTTTATAGGAGATAGGTTCACTTTCTACCATTTCATTTACCTTGGTCCAAGGCCTTCTATCTAAACCTAAGGAATTTAGTTGATTAGTTTCTGTGTTAAAAAGATAGTATCCGCCTGGATCTTTATCGCTCCTTACATAGACAACAATTTCTTTACTGTCTCTAGTTCTTGATCCAAAAGAAACCCTATATCCTGGGAAAGCCTTCTCCAAGGCTTTTTTCTTCTTACCTAGGGGGTTTTTTTCATTAAACCAAATAGTTTTTGGTTTTCCGTCATAAAACGTCGCTAAAACAAGCTCAGGTTCTGCATCTTCATTATTTAAACTATCAGGATAAAAAGATAAGTTATAGGGTTCAACTCTCTCATTTCTGTAAACTTCTTTTAACTGATAAGTTTCAGGGTTATAGATACATATTCCTGGTACGGGATTATTGACTGAACATTTTACCCATAATTTATCTGAATTATTTACAAAAGCTATTGGTTGTATAACTCCTTCGCCATAAGGAAAAGTTCCATGTCTCTCCCATTCATCTTCTTCTGAATATCGATAATAGAATACATTTTCGTTATTTTTATTCTCTCCGAAAGCTGCTCTAATTATTCCATCCGTATCTGTATAGACACTTCCTCTTTCAGCAGGACTTGTCATAATTTTTTTCTTCTTTCCACTGTATACATTCACTTTATATATTTCAGGAAAATCTTTGTTATAGACTGCTATAAGGATATTTTTTGGATCTGAATCAAGTAAATCAACTACTTCAAAATAAGAATATCCAACATCATCTCGCATTACCCTAGATGTTCTACTTTTTGAAAGATCTCCTTGTATCATTTTCCCCTTACTTCCATCTACATTAACTGCCCAGAAAAAGCCTGTAGAGTAGGGGGCTTTTAAGCCTCCAAAATGTTTACCTTTTCTAATAGCTATCCTTTCTTCGCTTAACCAGTAATAATCATTTACATACCAACCTTTATCAAAATAGATAGTATTGATAGGCATCATTGTCTTTCTATCAATAATAATTAATCCATTTCTTTTTTCATCTTCAAGTCTTTGTTTTGCAGCAAAATACTTACCTTCTGGTGAAATAGAAATATCAAAGAATTCATCGAATTTATAGAAATCCTCAACTGGAATATCAGAAAAAGAGAATGAAGAAAAGAAAATAGCCAAAATAGTAAGTTTTTTCATAGTTGCAATAATTTGAGTTATTTAAGAATCTAAGATTTTATCTCAAAGATTTATTTAATAATAGTTAGAAATAGTTAATAAGACTAAAAAGATTTTAAAGATTGGAAAAATGTGACTTTTTGCGTACAATCAGCGGTACTTAGGGCGAAAACTTATGGTTTTCGTCATTTTTATTAATAAAAATTGGGGATTTATATTATGTATACAAAATATATCTCATATTGGCTAAGAGCTTTATTTACAGCGACTGCAATTGCTGTAGCTTTTACAGCTTCTCCAACTTTTGCTGCCGAGGGTGACGAGGAAGACGAAGTTGAGGAAGAGGTAATCGTTACGGGTTCACGTATTGCAAGAAGTCCTGAAGATGGAGCTAGCCCAATAATAACAATTGATGCTTCTGATATTGAAGCTACGGGAGAAATCTCTTTAGCTGAAGTATTAAGGCAACAATCTGTTAACAGTTTCGGTTCTTTTCAACCAAGTTCTGGTTCAACTGCACAAAGTCAGGCTACTATAAGCTTGAGGGGTGCGGGAGCAGGTAGAACTTTGGTTCTATTAGACGGTAAAAGAATGGCAGGTTCGCCTAGTTATGGTGGAGTTGCTGCGAATATTAATAGTATTCCTTTTTCCGCTGTAGAAAGAGTTGAGATTCTAACTGATGGTGCATCTGCTCTATATGGCTCAGACGCATTAGCAGGAGTTATCAATATAATCATGAAAAAAGACTTCGAAGGTGCTGAGTTAAGCATCTATTCAGGAAGTCCAGAAAGAGCTGGTGGTGATCAAGAGGCTTATTCTTTCACAGCTGGTCTTTCTTCTGATGTTGGTAATGTTGTACTTTCCTTTGAGCACGACGATAGAGATATCGTTTATATGAAGGATAGACATTGGTCAGGATTAAACTATCGATCAGGCTATGATGAGACTACAGCTAATCAAGCTTTTACTCACACGCTAAATGGTAGTTTCTATTCTTGTAACATGTATTCAGCCTATGGTTCTGGATATGGTTATGAAGCTATTCCTGGTTGTGTTGGAAATTCAGACTTTCTAGCTGGAGGACAGCTATTCTCTTATGGTCATAATGCTGCCGATGGTTCATACGATCGTAGCACTGGAATCTTGTTATATCCTTATAACCAGATTATGGCTGAGGATGCTTCTTCAGGAAGAGACACAATTTTCGTAAATTATAACTATGACATAAATGACAATCATTCGATAAATGCTCGTGGTATTTATACTAGAGTTCAGAGTAAAGGTCGTTTTGCACCTGTAGCAGGCGCTTTCTCAGTTAGCTGTCTAGCTTGGGCGGGATGTCCTTATCAAGCAAACGTACAAGCAGCTATAGATGGTGGTGCTACTGCAGCAGCAGCTGGTGATACAACTTACATCTATTATCGTATGAGATCTGTTGGACCTAGATTAGGTTACAACATGGATGTGATGAAAGATTACATGCTTGAGTTTACTGGTACTATCGGTGAAACTGGAATTAACTATTCTGCTTTTGCTCACCACACTCATATGGATTATAACCAAACTGGTTATAACTATACGTTAGCATCTGTTGCTTCAGCTTTAGCGGAAGCAGGAACTTTTGAATTTGCTAACATGAGTGCATCTCAAGCTACTTCGCTTAGACACACAGTTATGAGCGAAGATGACATGAAGTTACGTCATGGTGGTTTAACAATTTCTGGTGAGCTTCCAATAGAGCTTCCTGGTGGAGTTATTGATTGGGTATTTGGTGCTGAGTACATGAGTACTGCTTATAGCGTCATGGTTGACCCTCAAAGTGAATCAGGAAACGTAATGGGATCAGCAGGTAACTCTTCTGCAGGATATAGAGACATCAGAGCTCAGTTTGCTGAGTTCCGTCTACCTATAACTGAAGATGTAGAGTTAAACTTTGCTCATCGTCATGATGATTACAGTGATTTCGGTTCAGCCGACAACTCTAAAGTCTCTCTAAGATGGCAAGCAATGGATAATCTAGTACTTAGAACTTCGTACTCTGAAAGTTTCATCGCTCCAACTTTAGACTCTTTAAACATGTCAACAGCGTTTTCAGCTGATACTTCTACTGACTATTTCTTCTGTGCTAATGCAGGAACAACTGTATGTTCTGCTCAGAGAAATACTTATAGATTAGCTAATCCTAATCTAGGTCCAGAAGAAGGTGAATACACTAACTTCGGTATAGTTTATAACCCTATACCTGAAGTAAGTATTGTTGTAGATATATACGAGCTTAAGCTAGAAAATATGGAACAGTTAGTTTCTGCTAACGACCTCCTTTTAGCTGAGTGGGCAGGTGTTCTAGGAGGAATTACTTCTAGAGTTCCTAATGCCGCTATAGTTCGTATGCCATATGCTGCTGGAACAAGTGTTCTAGATGATGGCAATGGAAACTGTAACTACGCGACTGGTTCTCAGCCTTGTAAAGGTGTCATAGATGAAATCTATGCTCCAATGGCTAACTTCGGTGGAATTGATACCTCCGGTATGGATATAGCTATTGATTACACTATAGAGACAGAAAATTGGGGTACATTTGTTCCTAAATTAGATGTAACTATGGTTAATGAGTATATGATGGAAGACTACCTTGGCGGACCAATGGTAGATAAAGTAGGCAGAAATGGATTACCAGAATTTAGAGGATTATTAACTCTTAACTGGTATAGAGGAAATATCTCAGGTTACTATCAGATAGAACATATTGATAGTATGTATGAGAATTCATCTTTTGATGTTCCTACTCTTTCTAGTTCAGCCTCTGGAAGTCTAGATTCTCACACTACGCACAACGTTCAATTAACGATTGATCTTCCAACTAATACTGATATAACTTTTGGTATTAGAAACTTAGAAGATAAAGATCCAATAATTGATAGTAATGCAGAGTGGAATTCTTATCTATATGATCTATATGGAAGAACTTTCTTCGCTAGAATAACTCAGCGATTCTAAGTCTAAAATCTAGATAAAAAAAATGGGGTCTTCTGACCCCATTTTTTATTCTAGATTCTTACTTTACTCTTTTTGCAGAATACTTTTTATTTACACCTTGAATTCTTACTGTAAAAGTTCCCATTCTTCCTTTTTCTATTACTACGTTCTTACCAGCTTGGAATTCTTTTCTTCTGCTAGGTTCAATAACTTTCCACGTCTGTCCATTTTCTAGATCTAGGTAATATCTATCAGTGTTATATTTTCTTACTTTTTTTATTACTGTACCTAATACCTTAGGAATAGATCTTTCTACTGATCTTTCAATTGAGTCTTCCAGCTCTTTACCTTTTCTTCCAAAATATCTACTTTCCATCTCTTCTTGAGACATTTTAGAAGTTTGAGAAAGGACATAGTCTTGGTCATTTGTTTTTTTACCCATTGTTTTATCAAAACATTTGAGTCTCTCTCCTGGGTTAGATAGTTCGGAGCAAGACCCTAAGTCCATTACTGCAAAAGACTCCTCTTTTGGAGTTCTTTCGTTATAGACTGCCTTTGATTTTCTTTGGTCGGGTAAAATACCAAAGTATCTTCTTTTAAGTTCATTACCATTCTTTAATTTTAGAACAAGGTAGAAATCAAAATACTTGGTATCTAGCTCTTTATCAGAACTAATTTTAAAAGCTGTTTTTTCATCATTAGAGAAAATAGCTATATTCAAATTTTCAATTTGAATTGATTCTTCGCTTTTAGAAAAAGATTTAGTAGTTTTAATTAATTCAGTAGACGCAATTTGATTAGTTTGTATATTGGAAATAGTTATTTCTGCTTCAAATTTTTCTCCAGCAATGGATGAAATTTTCATGCTCCCTAGGCCCAAAGATAGAATATTTGCAGAAAAAAGGATCGAAATGAGTATTAAAGTTATTTGTTTCATAATGAGTAATTTTTAAAATGTAATAAGATGATAAAATAAAAATTCATAAACATCTAAAAATTATTTTACTAAACTATGAAATTAAGAATTCTTTTAATCTTCCCGATTCTGTTAGTTCTGATCAATTGTTCAGAAAATGTACAACCCGTCTCTACAGGCCCACAAGACCAAATACTTTATGTTGGAAATGGGACAGAACCAAAAGATTTAGATCCTCACACAGTAACTGGAGTACCAGAAAGTAAGATCATCCTAGCCCTTCTAGAAGGTTTAGTCATAAGACATCCCGAAGGACTTGACCCTTTGCCCGGAATGGCAGAGAGCTGGGATATTTCTGAGAACGGCTTGATTTACAACTTTTATTTAAGAGAAGGGGCAGTTTGGTCTAATGGAGATCCCGTTGTTGCAGATGACTTTGTTTACGCTTGGAAAAGAATGTTAATGCCAAGTTTAGGATCAAAATATCCTGACATGCTATACGATGTAGAATGTGCTGAAGACTTTAATCTAGGTAAAGTTACCGATTTTGACTGTGTAGGTGTTAAGGCACTAAATTCTAAATTATTAGAAGTTAGATTAAGAAATCCGGCTCCTTATTTTTTAAGGCTTTTAGCACATTACACGACCAGACCAGTACATAAGGCCACCATTGAAAAGTATGGTGAAATAGACTCGATAGGCAACCAATGGACAAGACCAGGAAATTTTGTTGGCAACGGTCCTTACGTATTAGATGATTGGCAGCTAAATAAAATTATCAAAGTTAAGAAAAGTCCTAGTTATTGGGATGCAGACAGAGTCACTGTACAAGAGGTTCATTTCTTCCCTGTGGATAACACAACACGAGAAGATAGAATGTATAGATCTGGTCAATTGCACGTCACCAGCACTGTTCCTCAAGAAAAAGTTGAAGTCTATAAAGAAGAGTACCCGGATAATTTAAAAATTAATCCTTATTATGGAACTTATTACTATAGATTTAATACTAACAGGAAGCCCTTTGATAATGTGCTGGTAAGGAAAGCACTATCATTATCTATAGATAGAGAAAAGATAACGAATAAAGTTTTAAAAGGAGGTCAGATACCTGCTTTTTCTTTTACTCCTCCAGACCCTTCAAATTACTTTCCTCCTACTCAGTTAGATTTTAATCCAGAACAAGCAAAGAAGTTATTGGCTGAGGCCGGGTATTCTAAAGAGAATCCACTGTCATTTGAGCTTTTATACAATACTAGTGAAGGACATCAAATCTTAGCTCAAGCTTTACAGCAAATGTGGAGAGAAAATCTAGGAGTTCAAGTTTCATTAGTAAATACAGACTGGAAGGTTTATTTATCTAGACAATCTTCTGGTGATTTTGATGTAGCAAGAGCTGGATGGATTGGTGACTATGAAGACCCCAAATCTTTTTTAGATATGATGGTAACTGGTAGGGGCAACAACCAAACAGGCTGGTCTAATAAAGAATTTGATGAGCTTTTAATTAAAGCAGCTAATTCAACTTCGCAAGAACAAAGATTTTCTTATATGTATCAAGCAGAAGAAATACTAATGGATGAATTACCAATTATTCCTGTTTATACATATACAAGAATTTACATGCTTCATGAAACAATTAAAGGTTGGAGTCCAAATATGTTGGACAGCCACCCTTATCAATATGTAAGAATTGAAGAAAACTAGAATATGCTCAATTTAATTCTAAGAAGGATTGGTATAGCTATACCCGTTTTACTGACGGTAGTAACTCTTACTTTTTTAATGGTGCATTCAGCACCTGGCGGTCCTTTTGATGAAGAGAAAGCAGTTACACCAGAGGTATTAGCCAAGCTCAATGAAAAATACAATTTAGATCAACCTTTGGTGGTACAGTATTTTGATTACTTAAAAGGAGTGGTGCAAGGAGATTTTGGTCCTTCTTTTAGATACCCAGGTAGATCTGTTACAGAATTGATTTCTATTGGACTCCCAATAACCTTTGAGCTTGCTCTATATTCTATTTTATTTGCTTTAGCTATTGGGATTTTTGCAGGCATATTGGGCGCTCTGCGGCCAAATACTCCCTTAGATTATATTCCAATGTCTACAGCAATGATCGGAATCTGTATTCCTTCTATTATCTTAGGGCCAATTTTAACTTTAGTTTTTGGTATTTGGTTTGAATGGCTCCCTGTTTCAGGATGGGGTGATATGCCAGGCGATAAATTATTGCCAACCTTAACTTTAGGAACTGCATATGCAGCTTATTGTGCAAGACTGACTAGGGGAGGAATGCTGGAAGTCCTAAATCAAGATTTCATTAGAACGGCAAGAGCAAAAGGTCTTAGTGAAACTAGAGTAGTTATAGTTCATGCTTTAAGAGGAGGACTGACTCCAGTGATAGCATTTCTAGGTCCAGCAATGGCAGGTCTTCTGGCTGGGTCGTTTGTTGTTGAAACTATCTTTGGAATACCTGGTCTGGGTAGATTTTATGTAGAAGCGGCTTTTAATAGAGACTACACAATGATACTAGGCTCCTCAATTTTCTTCTCCTTTTTAATTATTTCTTTCAATTTAATATCGGATCTAGTCGCAGCCGCTCTTAATCCAAAACTTAGAGACTAATAATGGAAGTGACAAATAACCTTTGGAGGGATGCATTTGATAGATTGATATCTAACAAATTCTCTCTATTTGGTCTCATTTATATTACTTTTATAGTTGTTTTAGCTCTAATAACTCCATTAATTGCACCTTATGATTACGCTCTTCAGGATCTTGACCTAGGACCTTCAGGTCCTTCTTGGGAGCATTGGCTAGGTACAGACACTTTAGGAAGAGACTTATTAACAAGAATGATGTACGGAAGTCGAATCTCATTAATGGTAGGTTTCCTTGCAACAACAGTTGCGCTATTAATAGGAGTTGTATGGGGAACTGTTGCTGGATTTTCTGGTGGGAAGGTAGACACAGTAATGATGAGGATAGTAGACGTCCTTTATGGTATTCCGTTTATCATTTTTGTAATTCTATTGATGGTGATATTTGGCCGTAATTTAATTCTACTTTTCATGGCCATAGGGGCTGTTGAATGGTTAACCATGGCTAGAATTGTTAGAAGCCAAGTTATGTCGTTAAGTAAACAAGAGTTTGTAATGGCTGCAGAAGCAATGGGAGTAAGTAAGGTAGGAATTATCTTTAATCACCTTATACCTAATGCAATTGGACCAGTTATTGTCTATGCAACTCTTACAGTTCCTCAAATAATGCTTCTCGAGGCTTTCTTAAGCTTTTTGGGTTTAGGGGTTCAAGCACCTTTAAGTTCTTGGGGTTTATTAATCAGAGATGGTGCTATTACCATGGAAGAATATTGGTGGTTGCTGATTTTTCCTTCAATAGCCTTCTCGCTGACTTTGTTTTCTCTTAACTTTATTGGAGATGGGTTAAGGGATGCTTTGGACCCTAGAGCTAATTAAAGGTCTACGCCTGTTTCTAAAACTATTTTTAAAACTTGACCAGGATATATAAGCTCTGTGCTTTCTAGTTCATTCCAAGTTTGTATGTCTTTAACTTTAATACCAAACCTAGATCCAATCCTTGAAAGAGTATCTCCAGACTTTACTGGATAAAG
>CEUA01218180.1_pt1 | contig 10429 bp, 6 predicted proteins | sample 361541 | NCBI WGS metagenome assembly CEUA01 (sample SAMEA2623079, study PRJEB7988) | marine metagenome | isolation source: saline water (ENVO:00002010), including
GTTTTTATCCAGATGCTACTATTTTTAAAACTATTGATTTTCAATATGCTATTATCGCTGATCGCCTTCGGGAGCTTGCATACCTAAATAGCGGCCTTGAGATAATTTTAAAAGATGAGCGAACGGAAAATGGAGAATCAGACTCATTCAAGTTTAAAGGAGGGTTAAGTGATTTTGTTAAATATTTAGACGAACATAATAACCCGCTACACAACAAAATAATTACTGTCAGCAAAGATGACGGGGAAGTTCCAGTTGAAGTTGCTATGCGATACGGGAACACGTATAATGATAATATTTTGACTTTTGTAAACAATATCAATACCATTGAGGGAGGAACGCATCTCTCTGGTTTTCGATCTGCGCTAACAAGGGCCATGAATAATCATGCCGCTAAAAACAACTTGATTAAGGCAAAGAAGAATGAAAAAATTACTCTTTCTGGTGAAGATTTCAGAGAGGGCCTAACCGCAATTATTAGTATCAAAGTAGCAGAACCACAGTTTGAAGGACAGACCAAAACTAAACTTGGGAATGGTGATGTAAAGGGCATCGTAGATACAGTTGTATATGAAGGTATATTAGATTTTTTGGAGCAAAACCCATCTATTGGTCGTCGTGTAATTGAAAAAGCTCTTTTGGCAGCACGGAGCCGAAGTGCCGCTAGAAAAGCACGCGAATTAATTCGTAGGAAAAGCGCTTTGGGTGGGTCATCTCTCCCTGGAAAATTAGCAGACTGTTCCAATAGGGACCCTATATTTTGTGAATTATATCTGGTTGAGGGTGATTCTGCTGGCGGTTCAGCAAAACAGGGGCGAGATAGGAGAACGCAAGCAATCTTACCTCTCCGCGGCAAAGTTATCAATTCTGAAAAAGCTAGGATTGACAAGCTTCTATCTAACAACGAGGTCCAATCTATGATCACCGCCCTTGGTGCGGGGTTTGGTGGTTCGGAAGACGAAACTGGTGAAAAGTCTGCCGGTGATTTTGACGTAGACAAGCTCCGCTACCACAAGATTATTATAATGACTGATGCAGATGTAGATGGGTCACATATCCGCACACTCCTCCTTACTTTCTTTTATCGAAAAATGAAAGAAATCATTGATGGCGGATATCTTTATCTCGCACTCCCCCCGCTATACAGAGTTGCCCAAGGAAAAAAAGAGGCATATGCCTATGATGATAATGAGCGAGATTTAATAATTGAAAGGATGAAAAAAGACAATAAAAACACAAAGGTAACTATCCAGCGTTACAAGGGTTTAGGTGAAATGAACCCGGGGCAATTATGGGAGACCACTATGGACCCAGAGCGCAGAACATTGTTGCAGGTTACTGTAGAAAGTGCAGGTGAAGCAGCTGAAACATTCCAAAATCTCATGGGAAGTGACGTAGAGGCACGTCGAACATTCATTGAGAAAAATGCAAAATTTGTCGTCAATCTTGACGTTTAAACCTTAGGAAATAATTATGGTCGATTTTAATAGAGACAACACGCTCCCACGTGATATAGTGGATGAAATGAAAGAGAGCTATCTTAACTACTCCATGTCGGTTATAGTTTCTAGGGCCTTGCCCGATGTGCGCGACGGGTTAAAACCCGTACATCGAAGAATATTATTTGGGATGAGCGAACTAGGATCCGGTTGGAATCGCCCTTATAAAAAATCCGCTCGAATTGTTGGTGATGTATTAGGAAAATATCACCCCCATGGTGATAGTTCTGTCTACGATGCGTTGGTGCGTATGGCACAAAGTTTTTCCATGAGATACGAACTGGTGGACGGACAAGGGAATTTTGGATCTATTGATGGTGACAATGCTGCTGCTATGCGTTATACAGAATCTCGCATGACACGGATGGCCAGCGAAATGCTAAAAGATTTGGATAAAGATACAGTTGAGTGGGATCCTAATTTTGATGAAACACTAAAGGAACCAAGCGTACTACCATCTACTGTTCCAGCCCTTTTGGTTAATGGTTCAGAGGGAATTGCTGTTGGGATGGCCACAAAAATTCCACCTCATAATCTTGCTGAAATTATTAATGGGTTGGTTGCCCTTATAGATAATGCAGATATTAGTACGGAAGAAATAATGCAGCACATTAAGGGACCAGATTTTCCGACAGCTGGACTTATTATGGGTATGGATGGATTAAAAGATGCTTATGCGACGGGTCGCGGTAAAATAAAAATGCGTGCACGGGCCCACATCGAAACAAGCAAAAAGGGGAAAGACAGCATTGTTATTACTGAGGTCGCCTATCAAACGAATAAAGCAAATTTGGTTGAAAAAATAGCAGATCTTGTAAGAGATAAAAAAATTGTTGGCATTACAGACCTTCGAGACGAATCAGACAAGGATGGAATCCGGGTTGTGATTGAAACAAAGCGGGACGCAGTACCAGAGGTCATATTAAATCAATTATATAAACACACCCAACTTCAAGACACGTTTGGAATTATTTTACTTGCATTGGTGGACGGCATCCCAAAGATTATGCCTTTGAAAACAATTTTAAATCATTTTGTGGACTTTCGCCATGAAATTGTGGTTAGGAGAACTGAATTCGATTTAAAAGAAGCCGAAGCGCGCGCACATATTTTAGAAGGGTTAAAAATCGCCTTAGACAACATTGATGCAATAATAAAAATAATTAGAGGCAGTAAAGACCCCGCCCAGGCTAAAGAAGGGCTCATGAATAGTTTTAATCTTTCTGAAATACAATCTCAGGCTATTTTAGATATGCGATTACAAAAACTAACAGGCCTAGAAGTAGACAAGGTTGTTGCTGAATATCGCGAAGTAATAAAGGTTATTGCTCATTTAAGAGGAATTCTAGAAAGCAGAAGTCAGAGGATGGATATTATTAAAACAGAGCTATTGGAAGTTCAGGATCAATATGGTGATGAGCGTCGTACAGAAATTATTCCAGTGGATTCCAATTTCACCATGGAGGATATGATTGCTGAAGAAGAGGTTGTATTGACCGTTACCCATCGGGGTTATATCAAGAGAACCGCACTTAATACCTATAGAACACAACGAAGAGGTGGCCGAGGAGTTCAGGGCGCTATGAGCAAGGATGAAGACTTTGTTGAACACCTTTTCATTGCTAATACTCACAACTATATGCTCTTTTTTACAGATCAGGGAAAGTGTTATTGGTTGAAAGTCTATGATATTCCCCAGGGTGGCCGCGCTACACGCGGTCGCGCCATTGTAAATTTAATTGGTTGTGCATCTGGTGAAAAAGTGGAAGCTTTTGTCAGTGTGAAAGAATTTGATGATAACCATTACATTGCTATGGCTACCCGAAATGGCATTGTGAAAAAGACAGTTTTATCTGCTTATGGCAAACCGAGAAAAGGCGGTATTTATGCCATTGAAATTCGAGATGGTGATAAGCTTATTGAAGCAAGAATAACGAATGGCGAACACGATATTCTTTTGGGAACCTATGAGGGAAAGTCAATTCGATTTTCTGAAGGTAATATCCGGGCAAGTGGTCGAAAAACTATGGGCGTAAAAGGCATTACCTTGAGTTCAAAAGAAGATTATGTTGTTGGTATGCTTGTGGTGCGACGCGAAGGAACAATTTTAGTTGCTACTGAAAAAGGCATGGGAAAGCGTACCGATGTGATTCAATACCGCACCCAAACAAGGGGTGGAAAAGGAGTCATGACTATGCGCTGTACAGATAAAACTGGAAAAATGGTAAACATTATGGAAGTGGTAGATTCAGACGACTTAATTATTATCACAGATTCCGGTGTTTTGATGCGGCAGCCCGTATCGGCAATCCGAACCATTGGCCGTGTGACCCAAGGTGTTATTTTGGTAAAGTTGGATGATGGCGCTAGCATATCATCAATTTCCCGTGTTATTAGCGAAGATGCGGCAACCAGTAAAGAAAAAGCGGAAGATAACCAGATATCTATTGATGATACGGTACCTCAAACCGGAGAAGAATGATCCTGAAAGACATAATTAAATCGATTCAATCCAGGATTGAATCAGCACAAAAACGGGGTGGCTTTAGTCACCCCGTTCAGCTTATAGCTGTTACTAAAACGCATCCCTTTTCTCTTATTGAAGAATGCCATGATGCAGGTATAACAGCTATAGGGGAGAACCGCATACAGGAAGCTTCCAAAAAATTTATATCATTTGATTCAATGCCGAATCTTGATAGGCGCTTTATTGGTCATCTCCAAACAAATAAAGTGAACAAGTGTCTAGAGTTATTTGACACAATTGATACTGTGGATTCGGTAAAGCTGGCCAAAAAGTTATCTACCAAAGCAAAAGAATTAGAAAGAACATTGCCGATTATCTTAGAGATTAATACCAGCGGAGAAAACCAGAAACACGGTTTTTATCCATATGAATTAGATAAAATGAACGAATGTTTTGAACTACCCAGTCTTAAAATAGATGGACTTATGACCGTGGGGCCTCTCACTCTAAACAAGGAAAAGATTAGGAAGTCTTTTATTGAGTTACGGGAGTTGAAAGAGAAAATAAACCAACCAGGGCTAAATGAATTGTCTATGGGGATGAGCGGAGATTATGAAATTGCAGTGGAAGAAGGATCAACTATGGTGAGACTAGGAACTGCTTTGTTTGGGGCGAGAAATATATTTTAAACCTATTTTAACGGATCGAGCCAAGGGATTACAAAGTCCAATACCCGCCTATAACTTATACTTACTTGCCACACTCTTACTCGTTGCCCTAGTCCACCTTCAATTCCCGAAAAAACACCATCAATAAAAAAAGGTTTTTGAATATTTAAACTTAAACCACCCACATCTAGATTCCATAATCCACCAAATCCAATCGTTACTACCGTAGATCGAGAATTAGGTGTTTCAAATCCGTTCCAAGATGCCTTGGTTGTGTGGCGTGAAATAACATTGGCGCCCAAGGAGCCATTTATTGCAGAAATTTTCTTAGAGAAAGCAGTTAGGGAAAGATCATATCTGTCAGATGCCTTAAAACCATAATTGTTTTCTGTTAGGGTCTTTTCGATATAAATTGTTCCGCCCATGAAAACAGGATTTTTTATTTTCTTTTTAAATAATTGAATTTCGAAACACCCCTTATAGGTTCCTTCGCTCAAAGCAAAATGACGATGGTCTGTTTCTTTTGCTTTACCACTTAGAAAAAACGGGTCGGACGACAATGTGTTTTTAGATGGTAACACAAAACCACCACCAAAAAATAAACGCCTTCCTGGTCCTTGGCCATCATTAATAACAAGGTAACGAAGCATCAGCTTTGTATCGCCCAAATACCCCCCTATTGCATTGATAAAATCACTTTCTGTTCCTTCATCTCGGTGATGAATTGTTGTTGTGTCCCCTGTCCAATTCATAGTTTTCTGACCGATGGTTTTATTAATAGTTATATTCCAAAAATTAGATAGACCGATAGTCAAAGAAGGGTTGATAATAACAGATGTTAATGTACCTTCATGGTCAAACCCTTCACCAGACCCAGGGATAGCCTCGTGCCACCAGTCTATGTATTGGTTTGAGTTATCAAGACCAAACATTATTTGCCCAGCCCAAAGGCCTACGCCTCTATCAGAGTTGCCGACCGGCAACGATGGATTATTTCACAACGCTCACTGTCCTCGAAGAGAGACCACTAATACAATGAATGTAATAATGTATTTCATTGTAACAAAGTTAAGGCTTTTTTAGAAAGATAAGCGTTCATTTACTGATCTGGATTTTATGGCGCATCCGAAGGCACATCTTTAGATTGGGCCAATTTTTTTGCAATGCCTGCTCCTAGTTTAATATTATTCATTGCTAAAACCCTATTTGTTTTCAAGCTCCTCCCGGATGTTTTATCTAAGATGTCTTTTAACAAAAAAGGAGTAAGTTCTTTTCCTATTATATTTTGTGTTTTTGCTGCCTGGCAAGAAGAATTGATAATTGACTCAATTTCTTGATTTGGGATTTCATCATTTTTAGGAACGGGATTTGCCACCAAAATGGCAGATGAAATACGTGAATAAATATTTGCTTTATAAATGTTAGCAATTTCCAGATCAGAACCTACGGGGTGAATTCCTAAAACTCCGGATTTTCTTGAATAAAAGGCCGGAAATTCATTTGTTTTATATCCAACGACAGTAATACCGAGAGCTTCCATCATTTCAACTGTTTTAGGTAAATCTAGAATTGCCTTAGCCCCCGAAGACACTACAATCATTGGGATCTTAGCAAGGGCGGATAAATCCTGGGATATATCAAAGGAATTTTCTGCGTCGCGATGTACACCACCAATACCGCCAGTTGCAAAAACAGATATGCCCAATTGGTGGGCAATATGCATTGTTGAAGAAACCGTCGTCGCACCATGCCATTTCTCCGAAATTGCTATACCCAATTCCCTACGGGACGTTTTTCTTACAGAATCATTTTCTGCAATAAATATCAACAGATCTTTTTCCAACCCAACATGAATTTCTCCATTAATAATAGCAATCATTGCCGGAGTAACCCCTCGGTCTCTGCATAACAACTCCCCCTGTTGTGCAAATTTCAGATTATCAGGGAAGGGCATACCATGAGCGATAATAGTTGACTCTAATGCCAAAATAGGTTGTTCCGTTTCTAGGGCCAACTGAACATCTTTAGAAGTATGAATTTTCATTATAAATCACACATTACTTCGAGTTTAATTTCTATGCTTATTTTTAATAGAATATGAAAAATATCGACCCCAAAAGATACAACCTTTCATCGCGGACTATTTTACGACAAATTGGAAAAAACAATATTTCCATTATCATAGATCGCAAGAGTCGCATCATTATGAAAGACGGTCTGCGAATAATGAAACAAGCACAGGCCATCAATCAAATTAATTCTAAAATGACCATTACGGTTTTAACATCAGCCCCCGTCTGTAGTAAAACGCGAGTATTTCTATTAGAAAAAAATATTTATATTAAAGAATTATAATCGTGTTTCGGTTCGTTTTTCCTCAGGATAAACAAATTTCTAAAGAAGTTTTCAACTTAGCGCTACCCGTTATTGTAAGCAATTTGAGCCGAGTTCTTATGAGCATGGTAGATGTGGCCATGGTTGGGCGGCTCGGCGCTGAAGCACTAGCTGCCACGGGGATGGGAGCAATGCTTTTCTGGGGGGCCCTCAGTTTTGTATTGGGGATAAGGACAGGCGTACAGACGCTGGCGTCCCGTCGCCTGGGACAAAAAATTGATAAAGAATGTGGTACCGCATTCCATAACGGACTGTTCATGGCTACGCTTTATGCATTACCAATTTCACTGGCGGGCTGGCTTTGGGCCAAGTACCTTATCCCCTTTTTTATTCAAGATATAACCGCCACAGATCTTGCAATAGACTATACATCTATTATTTTTATCAGTCTTTTGTTTTCTGCGTACAGCTTCGTTTTCCAGGGGTTTTTTACTGGGGTGGAAAAAACTAAAATACACATGAGCGTGACTGTCACCAGCAACATCATCAATGTTTATCTTAATGCGGGGCTCATTTATGGTTCCGATGGTGTGGCGCAATTTTTTGCCGACACATTACCGGCCTTATCCTTTTTATCAAATCTTTGGCAATGGACTGCCTTTCCAGCGCTGGGTGTGAAAGGGGCGGCCATCGCAACCCTGATTGCTTCTACTTGTATGACGGTTCATTATTTTTCATTTCTTTTTTCAAGTCAGATAAAAGACCGCTTTTCTGTTTTTAATCTTTCTACAAATAAAACCATGATGATACGCCAGTTAAAACTTGCCCTCCCCCAAGGGATTCAAGAAGCAGTGATCGCTGCTGGCTGGTCTGTTTTTTATAAAATCATGGGTATGATTGGCCTGATAGAGCTTGCCACTACGGAATTATTATTCACTATTATGCACGCATCGTTTATGCCCGCATTGGGGGTAGGGCAAGCCTGTGCCACATTGGTTGGTAAATATATGGGTGAAAAGAGAATCCCCAAGGCCGAAACAAGCATTAGGGAATCTATACGGATTTCTGTTTATATAATGGGAACTATGGGAATGAGCTTTATTTTGATTCCGGAATATTATCTTTTTCTATTTACAGATAACCCCGAAATAATTCGAATGGGAGCCTTTGGCTTAAGAATGATTGGGGCTGTACAATTTTTAGACGCTATTGGATTTACCCTCTGGTTTGCTCTTTCGGGCGCCGGAAACACCCTTTTCCCCGCCGTGGTGGAATCGTGCTTAACGTGGGGGGTAATTGTTTTGGGAAGTTATGTTTTTGGTGTGGTGCTAAACCTGGGGTTTAAAGCACCCTGGCTACTGTTTCCTCTTTACATGGGTCTTTTCGCTGGAATCATGGTGTGGAAAATTTCAAAAGGAGACTGGAAGGAAATAGTAGTGTGATTTTTATGTAGACCGTCGGCTCTACTGTGGATAAGTAGATTATTTATCGTAACTTTCGGGCTCAAAATAACTATTTAAATTTAATTTATTCATGATGAATCCTTACAGTGATCCCGACCCACAAGAAACACAGGAATGGATCGAATCTATAGAAGATGCTTTAGAAGAACACGGGTATGAACGCACTCGACACCTTTTGGAAACACTTATTGATTATGCCCAATCAAAAGGCGCGCGGCTTCCCTTTAATACGACAACTCCTTTTGTAAATACGATTTTACCAAGCCAACAGCCAATGTATCCCGGCGATCGCGAAATTGAAAGAAAAATAAAATCTATTGTTCGCTGGAACGCTATGGCCATGGTGACAAAAGCAAATATAGAAACACCTGGAATTGGAGGCCATATTTCAACTTATGCATCCGCAGCAACGCTTTATGAAGTGGCTTTTAATCATTTTTTTAAGGGAGTAGATCACCCGGACGGACAAGACCTAGTTTTTTTCCAGGGCCACGCATCGCCGGGGATATATGCGCGGGCGTATTTGGAGGGTAGGCTAAATAAAGATCATTTGCATAACTTTCGCCGCGAATTATCAAAAAAGGGAGGCTTATCATCTTATCCACACCCATACCTTATGCCGGAATTTTGGCAGTTCGCCACGGTATCTATGGGCCTCGGACCAATCATGGGCATATACCAAGCTAGGTTTATGCGCTACCTGATTGATCGTCGTTTTATAGAAGATACAAGCCGGAAAGTTTTTGTCTATCTTGGTGACGGAGAAATGGATGAGCCAGAATCCTTAGGGGCGCTTACACTGGCGTCCCGAGAAAATTTAGACAACCTCGTGTTTGTCGTAAATTGTAATTTGCAGAGATTAGACGGGCCCGTCCGCGGGAACTCAAAAGTAATCCAGGAATTGGAAGGCGCATTTCGAGGTGCGGGATGGAATGTAATCAAAGTGATCTGGGGTTCTGACTGGGACGAACTTTGGGAGAACGATTATGACGGTTTACTTTTAAAACGATTCGAAGAGGTTGTTGATGGTGACCTTTTGAAATATGTCGTTGAAGGCGGAGCCTATATCAGGGAACATTTTTATGGAAAATATCCCGATCTTTTAAAACGGGTCGAACATATATCTGATGAAAAGTTGGCGAAAATGAGACTAGGAGGCCATGACCCCATGAAGATTTATGCGGCCTACAATGAGGCGATAAATTGTAAGGAAAAACCAACTGTGATATTGGCGCGAACCATTAAAGGGTATGGCCTGGGCGAGGCGGGCGAAGGTCGGAATATCACCCACAATCAGAAAAAATTGAATCAAAATGAGCTCCTATATTTTAGGGATAGGTTTAATGTGCCACTTACCGACAATGAAGCCATGAAGGCCCCCTTTTATCGTTTTGCTAAAGACAGCCTAGAATATAAATATTTAAAAGAAAAACGAAAAGCACTGGGTGGTTCGATGCCGATTCGTACAAATAGGTCCACCACACTAAACATACCAGATATTTCCATTTTTCAAGAATTATTGGATGGAACCGCTGAAAGGGAAATTTCTACAACAATGGCCTATGTGCGCCTTTTAACATTATTAACAAAAGATAAATCTCTTGGTAAACATATAGTTCCCATTATTCCAGATGAAGCACGCACTTTTGGAATGGATCCACTTTTTAGGCAGCTGGGGATTTATTCTCACAAAGGACAACTCTACGATCCGGTGGACTCAGACCAATTCCTGTATTATAAAGAAGCCCAAGATGGCCAGATCTTGGAAGAAGGGATAAATGAAGCTGGGGCTATTTCATCATTTATTGCAGCTGGTGTGAGTTACAGCACACATGGCATAAAAATGATTCCATTTTATATTTATTATTCCATGTTTGGGTTTCAGCGCATCTGGGATTTTATCTGGGCTGCCGGCGATATGCGTGCCCGGGGTTTTTTACTAGGCGGAACGGCCGGAAGAACCACATTAAATGGTGAAGGGCTTCAGCATCAAGATGG
>CEUA01463353.1_pt1 | contig 10424 bp, 8 predicted proteins | sample 361541 | NCBI WGS metagenome assembly CEUA01 (sample SAMEA2623079, study PRJEB7988) | marine metagenome | isolation source: saline water (ENVO:00002010), including
CCATTACAAACTTCAATCAATTGATCCTGATGCGGAAATGAGTTGATTATTTTTTGTTTTTCAAATTCAATTTTATCCTTAATAACATCTATACATGCTGCCAAATCAATAGAAAATGGATCCCTGTCCCCTAACGAAATAAAACCGCCCTTGTACTTGACATATGGCCCGTACCTCCCCTCTGAAACAAGCACATCTTGATTTTGAAATTGACCCAGCTTTCTTGGCAAAGAAAATAATACTAATGCTTCATCTAAATTGATTGATTCAATAGTCTGTCCTTTTCGAAGGCTAGCATATTTAGGTTTTTCCTGCCCTTCCTCTAGCTCTCCACGCTGAACTATTGGACCAAACTTGCCTAACCTTACATAAACCTTTTTATTTGTAGTGGGGTCAACTCCTAGCTCTCTTTGCCCTGTAACCTTTGAGCTGTTCTTTTCTGCTTCTAAAACTGTTGGCTCAAAGGTTTTATAAAAAGTTTTTATCATGTCTTTCCATTCCTTTTTACCTCTAGCAACATCATCAAATTGATTTTCAACGGTAGCAGTAAAATTATATTCAAGAATAGTATGAAAATTCTCAACTAAAAAATCATTAGTTAATTTTCCAATTTCTGTTGGTATAAGTTTTTTCTTCTCTGATCCTGATAATTCTGTAACAATATTTTCATTAATTACGTTGTTTTCAAGAATAAACTGAACATAATCTTTTTTAACTCCTTCTATATTTTCTTTTATTACATATTCTCTTTTTTGAATTGTCGAAATAGTTGGAGCATAAGTAGATGGCCTTCCTATACCTAATTCCTCTAGTTTCTTTACTAAAGAGGCCTCTGTAAACCTACTAGGAGGCTTTGAATGCTTTTCTTTTCCAATAATTATTTTTGATTCAAGCTCATCAGAATCGCTTATATGTGGTAAAATTTTATCTTGATTGTTTAAAGAGGCCATGTCCTTTTGAACTTTGAGATATCCATCAAACTTAATAAGTTGACCTTTCGATTGAAAATGAGATTTATGTTTATTAGAAGCAATAATACTAACCGTTGTTTTATCAAAAATAGCCTCACTCATCTGAGAACAAATTGACCTCTCCCATATTAATCTATATAATTTTTTCTCTGACTCATCATTCCCACAATTTAGGTTTTCTGTTTTTGTCGGCCTAATTGCTTCATGAGCCTCTTGAGCCACCTTAGCCTTGGTCGAGTAGTGCCTTTGCTTAAAATACTGGTCTCCGAAAGAATCAATAATGTATTTCTTCATTGAAGCAATAGATTCTTTTGAAAGATTAGTCGAATCTGTTCTCATATATGTAATATGTCCCGACTCATATAACTTTTGAGCCACACTCATAGTTCGACTCACAGAAAAACCTAATCTGCTAGATGCAACTTGTTGTAAACTAGAGGTTGTAAATGGTGCAGAGGGAGCACTAGCGGAAGGTTTTGTTTCTATAGATTTTATTTTAAATTTTACATTAATTAATGAGGATAATAATTCATATGCAGATTTTTTAGAATCTACCTCACCTAACATAATTGCATTTAAATTTTCTGATTTGGGTGTTAAAAAATTCGCCGATATTTGAAAAGATTTTTTTGACTGAAAATTAATTATAGATTTTTCTTTCTCAACAATTAACCGAACTGCAACAGATTGAACTCGACCAGCAGACAATCCCCCTTTAACTTTTTTCCATAAAATAGGCGAAAGTTTAAATCCTACTATTCTATCTAAAATACGTCTTGCCTGTTGAGCATTCACTAAATTAATGTCTATATCCCTAGGGTTTTGTATTGCAGTATTAATAGCTGAAGAGGTTATTTCATGAAAAACTATTCTATTAACATTCTTGTTTTTTAGATCTAAAACCTCATATAAATGCCAAGCAATTGCTTCTCCCTCTCTATCTTCATCGGTAGCTAACCAAACAATATCACTTTTCTTAGACTCTTTAACTAAAGTTTGTATGACTTTTTTCTTATCATTTGCAATTGTATATTTTGGAGTAAATGAATCTTCCAAATCTATACCCATATTTTTTTTTTCAAGATCACGTACATGACCGTAACTAGAAACAACTTTAAAATCCTTTCCAAGGATTTTTTCAATTGTGCTCGCCTTAGCGGGGGACTCAACAATAACTAAATTATTCATCATAATTAAATTTTGAAAAACTGATGCAAAAATAATTTTTTTATAATATACATTGCCTGATTCACGTAAATTATTATTTATTAAGCTAAATTTTGAGTTGTGTCATTTTGTCATGTTTTGTTTTTTTTTTAGATTTGCGTCTCATTCTTTATCAACATGACATATAATCTAAAAAAGAAATGAAAAAAAACAACATGCAACAAAACACTTCTTATAGTCCTAAAAAGAAATTATATATACAAAGCTATGGTTGTGCAATGAATTTTTCAGACAGCGAAATTGTAGCTTCAATATTAAAAAAAGAAGGATATGTCACAACACAAAACTCCGACGAAGCAAACCTAATTTTAATCAACACTTGTTCAATTAGAGAAAAAGCAGAGCAAACTGTCAGAAAGAGAATAAAAGACTTAAAAAAAAATAAACAAACAAATGCAAATTTAATCATCGGCATACTGGGATGTATGGCAGAAAGATTAAAAGAAAAGTTTTTGGAGGAAGAGAAACTAGTTGATTTAATAATTGGACCAGATGCATATAGAGATCTTCCAACATTAATTAAAGAAACCGATGAGGGGAGAAAAGCTGTCAATGTGATACTTTCAAAAGAAGAAACGTATGGAGACATTAATCCTGTTAGATTGAATAGTAATGGAGTTTCTGCTTTTGTATCAATCACAAGAGGTTGTGATAACATGTGCAGTTTTTGTGTTGTACCATTTACCAGAGGGAGGGAAAGAAGTCGAGATCCAAAAAGTATTATAAAGGAAATCGCCGAATTAAGCAAATTAGGATATAAAGAAGTAACCCTGCTTGGACAAAATGTAGATTCTTATCTCTGGTTTGGAGGTGGACCTAAAAAAGATTTTCTAAAACTAAGTGAAGAAAAAATGGCTAATGCAATTGATTTTGCAGAACTCTTAGAACTGGTTGCTAAAAAAACCCCAAATATGAGGATACGATTTTCCACATCCAACCCTCAAGACATGAAAGACAGTGTCTTAAAAACCATTGCCCAATATCATAATATTTGCAATTACATCCATCTACCTGTACAATCAGGAAGTTCTAAAATATTAGAACTAATGAATAGGGGGCATAGCAGAGAGTGGTATTTAGGTAGAATTGAAACAATTAATAAATATATTCCTGAATGTGGATTGTCATCAGACTTTATAACTGGATTCTGTAATGAAACAGAGGAGGATCACCAACTCACACTAAGCTTAATGGATGTTGTAAAATATAATTTTAGCTACATGTTCTATTACTCTGAGCGCCCAAACACATTTGCGGAAAGAAAGCTAATAGACAATATTCCAACAGAGATAAAAAAAAGAAGACTGAATGAAATTATTGAACAACAACAAAAACATTCATTGTTTAGAAATCAGTTAGCTGTAGATCAAAAATATGAAGTTTTAATTGAAGGATTATCAAAAAAGTCAGAAGATAAATTCTTTGGAAGGAATTCTCAAAACACCGTTGTTGTATTTAAAAAGAAAAACCATAATATTGGTGACTTTGTAAATGTTAGAATCAAGGATTGTACTTCTGCTACATTAATTGGAGAAATAATTTAAAAGCAAAACTATGGACAGTAATATTATTAAGTTAAAACAGCGATTTGATTTGGTAGGAAACTCCAAATTGTTTATCCGATCACTTACAAAATCTCTCCGAGTTGCAAATACAGATATTTCTATTTTAGTGACTGGTGAAAGTGGTACTGGGAAGGATGTAATACCCAAAATAATACATGAAAACTCATTACGCAAACACGGACAACTAATATCAGTGAATTGTGGAGCAATTCCGGAGGGGACAATTGACAGTGAACTATTTGGACATGAAAAAGGCGCTTTCACTGGAGCAATCAATACACGAAAAGGTTATTTTGAAGTTGCTAATAATGGTACTATTTTTTTAGATGAAATTGGTGATCTTCCACCACCAACACAAGTACGATTACTGCGAGTGCTTGAAAATGGTGAGTTTATTAAAGTTGGATCCTCAAAAGTAGAAAAAACAAATGTCAGATTGGTTGCAGCTACAAATAAAAATTTATTAGATGCCGTGAAACAAAATAAATTTCGAGAAGATTTATTCTACAGAATCAATACTATTGAAATTGAAATGCCGCCGCTGAAAACACGCAAAGAAGATATCCATTTAATATTTAGGAAATTTGCATCTGATTTTGCACAAAAACACAACATGCCCACAATCAAACTAACTGAAAAAGCGATTGAATTAATTGAACAACATAATTGGCCAGGAAATATTAGGGAGTTAAAAAACTTTACTGAAAAACTCTCCATTATAGAAGAAAAAAGATTATTAGATGCATTTGATGTTAAAAAACATTTTATCTCAAATCAAAGACTTGAATCAGCACTAATTAGAACTAATAGAAACGAAAATTCATCATTTTCTGAAAGAGAAATCTTGTATAAAATTTTATTTGAATTAAAAAATGATTTAAATGATTTAAAAAAAATAACAATGGACTTAATACAGGGCGATCATAACACTGATCAAATAAAACTAAATAATGCCGAACAAATACGAAGAATCTATAATGACAATGATGCATTAGAAATAGAAAAATTAAATGACCCGAAATCAACTATTATTCAAGAAGCAGCAATCGAAGAAAACTTATCCCTACAAGATAATGAATGTGAAATGATTCAAAAAGCATTGGAAAAAAACAATGGAAAAAGGAAAATGGCTGCGAAAGAACTAGGCATATCAGAACGAACTCTATATAGAAAAATAAAACAATATGAGCTTTAATTATCAATTATCAAAAACCTTCTATATACTAGTATTTATCTTAGGATTGGTGCAAAACAATAGTTGTAACATATATTCTTTTTCCGGGACATCTATCCCATCTGAAATTAAAACTATTTATATTGAATATATCAAGAATGATGCAAATTTAATTGAACCTAATTTAAGCAATAACCTGACTGAAAAATTAAAAACAAAATGTCTAAATGAAGCTGGTTTGATTTGGGAGGAAGCTAATCCAGATATTAGCTTTTCAGGGAAAATAAAAAAATATGAAATCAACCCGATAGCTATTCAAAACAATGAAACAGCTGCTAAAAACAGATTGACGATTAGTGTAGAAATCACATATATTAACAATATTGATAATTCTAAAAATTTTAATCAATTATTTAGTGATTATATAGATTTTGATAGCAACCAGAATTTTTATGATGAAGAAATAGAATTAAATAATGCTGTAGGAAATAATATAATAGACAATATTTTTAATGCGGCATTTCTAAATTGGTAAATTATGAAAAAACCCGAATTCAATCATTCTATTAAGTCTTATAATAAAGTGATGAAAGTATCTCAAATAAAAGGTGTCAATAAATTAAAAAAAGAATTTCCATATTGTGAGAGCATTCATGTATTGTCATTATTAGAGGCTCGCTTAGCAGATGATGTTAATTTTCCTAAAATTCTGGCTACTACATCATTATACTCTTCAAATAGAAAAAAATTATTTCAATTGATATATCCAAAGATCAAAATAATTGATAAAAAAACAAATACGCAATCATTTGAACACTGGCTAAATGATAAGTTATTGATTCAGAAAAAAACTAGTAATAACATTCAAGAAAACATAAATAACAGTATTCAGGATAATGACAACTTAACCACTGAAACATTAGCAAAAATCTACGTTGACCAAGGCCATTACGAGAGAGCTATTCAAGCATACCAAATTTTATGTTTGAAATATCCAAAAAAAAGTGTTTTCTTTGCAGACCAGATAAAAAATATAAAAAATAACCTAAAATAGTTATATATGTATAGTCTTTTTGCAGTATTAATCATTATTACTTGTATCTTATTAATTCTAATTATTATGGTTCAAAATCCAAAAGGAGGAGGTTTATCTTCTGCTTTTGGAGGGGGTAATCAAATTATGGGAGCGCGAAAAACATCTGATTTTCTAGAAAAAACAACATGGATTCTAGCAATGACGCTTGTAACTCTAGCCCTTTTATCTAATTTTGCAATACCTAGAGGGGTTGAATCTAATCAAGAAATAATTATTGAAAACATCCGAGAAACAGACACACAAAACAATGATGATGTATTTGATATTAATATAGAAGATGAATTAGAAAAAAATGACAACACTAATTAATATGTCATATTCATGAATGCATTTTATGACATAATGGCTGACTTATGCTGACAGTTTATCTTTGGCATGGTTTATGCTTATTTTGAAAATGTTTAATCTATAAAAAATTAACAATATGAAAATTCGACCATTAGCGGACAGAGTCTTAGTAGAACCTGCCGCTGCTGAAACAAAAACTGCAAGCGGTATAATTATTCCAGATACTGCCCAAGAAAAACCGCAAAAAGGAAAAGTTGTGGCTGTAGGAACTGGAACTAAAGAGAATCCAATTACATTAAAAGTTGGTGACAATATTCTATATGGGAAATACTCCGGAACAGAATTAAAATATGAAGATGCTGACTATTTAATAATGAGAGAATCTGACATACTAGCTATTATTTAAAAAACTAAACTTAATTATTTTTAAAAAAAAACAGAAATGGCAAAAGAAATAAAATTTAATATCGAAGCAAGGGATGCTTTGAAAAAGGGAGTAGATGCACTATCTAATGCGGTTAAAGTAACACTTGGCCCTAAAGGAAGAAATGTAGTAATTGATAAGAAATTTGGTGGACCATCAATCACAAAAGATGGAGTATCAGTAGCAAAAGAAATTGAACTAGAAGATACAATCCAGAATATGGGTGCTCAAATGGTAAAAGAAGTCGCTTCTAAAACAGCTGATGAAGCTGGAGATGGAACAACAACTGCAACAGTATTAGCTCAATCTATTGTTTCTACAGGTCTTAAAAACGTAACTGCTGGAGCAAATCCGATGGATTTAAAACGTGGTATTGATAAGGCTGTGAAAATGATTGTGAAGGATTTAAAAAAACAATCTGTATCTGTAGGTCATGATAATGAAAAAATCGAACAAGTAGCAACTATCTCATCGAATAATGATAATGAAGTGGGTAAATTAATTGCTGAAGCAATGGAAAAAGTAACACAAGAAGGTGTTATCACAGTAGAGGAAGCAAAAGGAACTGAAACTTCAGTGGAAGTTGTAGAAGGCATGCAATTTGATAGAGGATACTTATCACCTTATTTTGTGACAAATGCTGATAAAATGGAAGCAGAATTAGATAATCCATTATTATTAATCTTTGATAAGAAAATTTCAAATATGAAAGATCTTCTTCCAGTATTAGAGCAAACATCGCAAACTGGAAGCCCATTATTAATTATAGCCGAAGATGTAGATGGTGAAGCTTTAGCTACACTGGTAGTCAATAAAATAAGAGGAAGCTTAAAAATTGGAGCAGTAAAAGCTCCGGGTTTTGGTGATAGAAGAAAAGAAATGCTGGAAGATATTGCTGTATTAACTGGAGGAGTTGTGATTTCAGAAGAAAAGGGTCATAAATTAGAAGCAACCACAATCGACATGTTAGGAAAATGTGAAAAAGTTATAGTTGATAAAGATAATACTACAATTATCAATGGATCGGGTAATAAGAAAAATATCGATACCAGAATTAAACAAATAAAAGCACAAATAGAATCAACAACCTCTGAATACGATAAAGAGAAACTTCAAGAAAGATTAGCAAAGCTAGCAGGAGGAGTTGCTGTTTTATATGTTGGCGCACCAAGTGAAATGGAAATGAAAGAGAAAAAAGATAGAGTAGATGATGCTCTTGCAGCTACAAAAGCAGCTATTGAAGAAGGTATTATACCAGGAGGGGGAGTAGCATTAATCCGGGCAGGTGAAAAATTAAACACATTAAATGGAGAGAATGATGATGAAAATACGGGAGTGCAAATCATAACAACTGCAATACAAGAACCACTGAGACAAATTGTTGCTAATGCTGGTGGAGAAGGGTCAGTAGTTATTTCGAAAATTATTACTAAAAAAGGTGATTTTGGATATAATGCGAAAACTGACACATATGAGAACATGTTAAAGGCTGGTATAATTGATCCTACAAAAGTCACACGAATTGCACTTGAAAATGCTGCATCTGTTGCTGGTATGCTATTAACAACAGAGTGTGTGTTAGCAGATATAAAAGAAGATACTCCTCCCCCACCGATGGGAGCTCCTGGAATGGGAGGAGGAATGCCTGGTATGATGTAATATAATATATGATATTTTAAAAAAAGCCCCTAAAGTAGGGGCTTTTTATGACTAAACAGTAAGTTTTTCTTTGACACAATCCGATATCATTTTACCATCTGATCTACCTTTCACCTTTTGAATCACTAATGTGATTAATTTACCCATATCTTTTCTTGAATTAATTCCTGATTGAATCATTAATTGATCAATTAATACTAATAATTCATCTCTATTATAAGGTTTTGGTAAATATGTTAACAGTATATCTGCTTGCGCCTTTTCATTTTTGGCTAAATCCAATCTACCTTGATTTTTAAAAATATTTTCTGATTCCTTTCGTTGTTTTAATAATTTTTGTAAAATCTGAATCTCTTTATCTTCACTTAAATCTATCGATGATTTTTGAGTTTTTAAAATTAAAATTTCTGATTTAATTGCACGACAAACATCTAGCCTTATAGTGTCTTTAGCCAACATTGCATCCTTAATATCATTCATTATTTTTTTTTCCAAACTCATATTAATCTACATTATCATGTAAAAATGAATTATTACTTTTTAATTCAATATTCTCTTCTTTTGAATCTAAACTGATTCTAGATACTGGCTCCTCAGAAGAGTGCTCAACATCATCTAGTTCTAATCCTTGTCTCTTATATGCTGGTTCATCCTCTAAGTCTTGTAAAACCACTTGATTATTCAAATTTAAATTGTGAAATTTTTGTAATCTTTTTCGTCGCTCCTCCGCTCTTTTCATATTACTATCTGTAATATTATTAAGATCCTCATTCGTTATATTAGCATTTAATATACCATTCGTTTGATGACGTTTTTTTTCTCCATTAGATTCTAATGTATCTTGACCTTTTTTTATAAATTCCACTGTATTTTTAGGAGCTATATTATCTGCCGATAAATCTTCTTCTTTAACGGGCTCTTCAATATCTTCTTCCATGTTTGAGTTAGGTGAATTATCTGTAGAAGATTCCAAATGATGAACTTTTCTTTCTTCAACACCTGTAGCTGGATCTACATTTTTTCCCAAGACACCCGTTGCAATAATAGTGATACTTATATCTTCGTCTAAACTTAGATCTTTTCCTACGCCTAAAATAATATTTGAATTACCTCCGGCTTCTCTTTGTAAATGATAATTAATCTCATTGATTTCTTTAATCGTGATTTCATTTTTTCCAGATAAAATCAATAATAGTATTTTTTTTGCTCCCCTTATATGATTATCATTTAATAAGGGTGAATCTAAAGCTTTGTCTACTACTTCTTCCGATCGATTTGGTCCACTTGCTTGACCGGAACCCATAATGGCTGTTCCACTATCTTTTAAAACAGTTTTTGCATCATTTAAATCTATATTTAATGTGCAATTTTGGGTAATTACTTCAGAGATACTTCTAGCAGCTACCATTAATATTTCATCTGCTTTTGCAAAACCTGAAGTTAATTCTAAATCTCCATATACTTCAACTAATTTATCATTATTTATGACGATTAAAGAGTCAACATATTCTCTCATTTTTGCAGTTCCATCTTGTGCTTGTTTCAATCTTTTAGGGCCCTCAAAACCAAATGGTACTGTAACAATACCTATAGTTAAAATATCTAATTCCTTACAGATCTTAGCTATAACAGGAGCTGCTCCTGTACCTGTTCCACCACCCATACCTGCGGTAACAAAAGCCATTTTTGTATTCTTGCTTAAAATATCTCGAATCTCCCTTTCGCTTTCAATTGCAGCTTGCTCTCCAACAACTGGATTTTCGCCAGCACCAAGTCCTTCAGTTAAAGATATTCCTAATTGCAACTTGGTTGGTGCATCACTTTGGTCTAAAGCTTGTGAATCTGTATTGCAAATAATAAAATCAACTCCCCTAATCCCTTGATTAATCATATGGTTCACTGCATTACCACCACCACCACCAACACCAATTACTTTAATCGCAGATGATTGATTTTTAGGCAGATCAAACTTCATAGAATCATCCTCAACAACTGAATCAGTCAATACGCTGTCATCTTC
>CEUA01071877.1_pt1 | contig 10419 bp, 7 predicted proteins | sample 361541 | NCBI WGS metagenome assembly CEUA01 (sample SAMEA2623079, study PRJEB7988) | marine metagenome | isolation source: saline water (ENVO:00002010), including
TTTGAAATTACCGTTAGACCTTTTTATTTTTCAAAAATAGTTGTTGATCCAAAGGATCCTGATGTGGTTGTTAAAGCTGGACTTTATGGTTCTATATCTAGAGATGGAGGTAAAACATTTAAAAATTTGGGAAATATGCATGCAGATATTCATGATATTTTATTTGATATTTTAGATTCTGATAGAATGTATTTTGGAACAGATGGAGGAGTATACAGATCTTGGAACGGAGGAATAACTTGCGAAATAACTGAAAACCTTCCTCTTTCTCAATTTTATCATATAAGTGTTGATGATTCAGATCCATATAATGTCTATGGAGGATTACAAGACAATGGATCATGGTATGGGCCCTCTTCTGCAATTGGAGGTGTAAGAGCTAGACACTGGAAATCAATTGGCCCTGGAGATGGATTTAGGGTTTTAAAACATCCAAAAAAAAATATTATTTACTCTGAAATGCAGGGAGCAGAAAATGTATGGAGGTTTGATGTTGATAAGAACCTTATTAAAACTATTCAACCATTACCAGAAAAAGAATATCCTAAATTAAGATTTAATTGGAATGCTCCGATGGAGATTAGTTCATATTATCCTGATCGTTTTTATATGGGTAGTCAGTTTGTTCATAGGTCAGAAAATATGGGAGATACTTGGGATATAATTTCTCCAGATTTAACAACTAATGATCCAAAAAAACAGTTGCAAGAAGATTCAGGAGGATTATCAGCTGACAACTCTGGAGCTGAAAATCATACTACTATTTTTACTATTGATGAATCTCCTTTGAACCCAGATATTATATGGGTCGGAACAGATGACGGCAATATTCAACTTTCTATTAATGGAGGAAAAAAATGGAAAAATGTAACTCCAAAAAACAAAAACTTACCAAAAAATACATGGGTTTATCATATAGAGGCAAGTTATCATGATTCTGCTATTGCCTATGCTGTTTTTGATGGACATACATCAGGTGATATGATCCCTTATGTATTTAAAACTATTGACTATGGTAAAACATGGAAAAGTATAATTGACAAAAATGATATAAATGGTTTTGCAAGAAATATTCAAGAAGATTTTATTAATCCAAACTTACTTTTTCTGGGAACAGAATTTGGTCTTTATATTACAGTTGATGGCGGAAATAAATGGACCAGGTTTAATAATAATATGCCACCAGTGGCTGTTCATTTTATTGATCTTCAGAAGAAAACAAGTGATCTAGTTATGGGAACACATGGAAGAGGAGTTATTATAATTGATGATATTTCTCCATTAAGAGAGATAGGTTTAAGTACTTTGAATAAAAAGTTGCATTTTTTTGAAAGTAAAAAGACAATAATGCTTGACAAATCAGATTTTGTAGGCAGTTTTGGTGGAGAAACAAGGTTTGTTGGTGAAAGTAGTTCCTCCTCAGCTAAAATAAAATATTTACTACCAAAGCGTCATACTTTTGGAAAAATGACTTTAGAGATTAAAGATAAAGATGGAAATACTGTTACTAGTTTAAGTCCTAGTAAGTCTAAAGGAATTAACATTGTTGATTGGGGTTTTACAAAAAAACAACCTAAAGTGGCTAAGGGTAAAACTTTAAGTAGAGGAGGTTTTACTTCTCCTAGGGTTCGAGAAGGAATTTATACTGTAGAAATTAAAAAGGGTAAGGATGTCTTTGAAAGTAAAATTGAATTAATTTATGATTCAATAACAGCCTTATCATTAATTGATAGGGATAAGAAGCATAATATTACAATGCAATTATATGATATGACGCAGGAATTAGCCTATTTAGTTTATGAACTAGATTTGATAATTTCTAAATTATCTATGAAACCTAAAGTTTTAAAATCTTTTCAGGAATTAAAAGAAACTCTTGTTATAACAAAAGGTGACAATTATGTTGGAGCTGTTGAACCTCAATTAAGAGAAAAAATGGCAGATTTATACAGTAAAGTTGCAGAAAGTTGGGATGTTCCATCTAATTCAGAATTGAATAATTATGATGTAATAAAAAAGCGTTTTGAAAAAGCTAAAAATACTTTTAACAAGTTAAAATCTAAAGTAAAAATTAAAGAATTTAAAATGGATTCTTTTCAAAAATTTATTTCAAAATAGAATTAAGAAACACTTTTTAACTTAATAGAACCTCTTGATAATTCAACTTTACCAGCTTTTTCAAATTTCTTTAAGATTCTAGAAATTACAACTCTTGATGTGCCTAATTCGTTTGCAATAAATTTGTGAGTCAAATAAACAGTTTTATTTTTCGAGTTTTCAGTTTTTTTAATTAAATATTTCTGTAATCTTGTATCAATTTTATTTAAACCAATATCTTTTATGCTTTCTAAAAGATACTCATGTTGACTTATATAATTTTTTATAATAAATTCATTCCAAGATTTATATTTTTTTTTCCAATTTAAAACCGATTCTTTTGAAATTAAAATTACTTTGGATTTTTTTTCTGTAATAATAAAAACCTTACTTGAACTATTATTTATTAATGAAATGTAAGATGAAAAACAAATTTGATTAGGAAAAACATTATAAAGTAGAATTTCCTTATTTAAATTATTGTCTTTATAAAAGACTCTTAAAGATCCATTAACTAAAAGAGGAATAAATTTCGAAATATCTCCTGGTTTTAGTAAACTTTTATCTTTATTAAAAATAAAGGTTTCTGCTTTATGAAGCTCTTTAATTAAATCTAATTCGAGATCAAGTGTACTAATGGTTTAAATTTTTTTTAAAAATAAAGCGCAAATATAACACTCATTTAATTAATTTAAAAGTTTTAAAAAGAAACCAATTATAATTAAATTATTGTTAATATTTAAAAAGATATACTTTTTTATAATTTTGCTATTTAAAAAATAAGATGATTAGAAAATATTTCATTTCATTAATTTTTTTGTTCTATTGTTGTGATAAAGAATCAACTGATACTCAAAAGGAATCAAATAGAGATTTATTAAATGAACAAGTTTTAAATATAATTCCAAAGGGTTCTGAAAAATATTTAAGTCTTAATTCAGATTATATTTTTGATCAGAAAGAATTAAGAACTTATGATTTAATATTACCTAAATCTTCTTTAGAAGAAATTGATTCTGATCCGGTTGCTGAGAAATATGTAGAAGGAATGCTGGTTTTTGAAAACGATACTATTAGTCCTGTAGGGATAAGATATAAGGGGTCTGTAGGAGCTTTTGTTGGATGTACATCAGGTCCAGATTTTGCTAACCCATCAGGTTATAAGACATGTACAAAGCTTTCGATGAAAGTTAAAATAAACTGGAAAGGGAGAGATGAAAATTTTTTTAATTTAAAAAAGTTACAATTCCATTCTCAAAACCTGGATGATTCTAAATTACATGAAAGATTAGGATATTGGTTATTTAGGGAAATTGGAGTTATGGCTCCAAGATCTGTTCATGCTAGATTAAATATTAATGGTAAGTTTTCAGGGGTTTATGCTTTAACTGAGCAAATTGATAGTCAATTTATTGATTATAACTTTCAAGATAAGACTGGTAATTTATATAAGGAAGTTTGGCCCATAGACTTTAAAGGAAATATTCAAACAGATCAATCTTTAAAAAAATCTTTAAAAACAAATGAAGATAAAAATCCTTCATTTGAAATAATAAAATCTTTTGCAGAACAAATATTAGAATCGCAGGGCGAGAATGCTTTAAAAGATATTATAATTTCTAGAATGGATGTAGATAAAATTATTCCTTTAATTGTAGTTGATAGAATAATAAGAAATGATGATGGTCCATTTCACTGGTATTGCGATGAGTCTGATTTTTGCTCTAATCACAATTATTATTGGTATGAAGAGCCTTCAACTAATAAACTTTATTTAATTCCATGGGATTTAGACAATGCTTTTGAAAATATTGCCTTTTCTACAAATCCAGTAACACCAATTGCAGATAATTTTGGGCAAATAACAAATAATTGCCAGCCATTTGAATTTGGTCCATGGAATATTAAGCAATGGTCTGCAAGTTGTGATAAATTAACAAAAGGTTGGGCTTATTTTTCAGAGGAATTATTAAACAATAAAATAAATTTTTTAAATGGCCCATTTGAAGAGAATCTGATTAATGATTTAGTTAATGAATGGGCAGATCAAATAGAAAGCTCTATAAAAGAAGAGTCTAACGCTCATTCAGATGCAATATCTTTTGAAAAATGGAAGGGATCCTTAGATTTTTTAATTTCTCAATTAAGTTTTGCGAGAAATTTTAATTGATTTTAAGCAATTTCTTTGTCTTCAATTTTAAAAATTTCTGTTTTGATATCATCAAGACCTTCTTGATCAAATGGATTTTCTATATATAATTGAATATTGTATAGAGCCATTAAAACAAAACTTATTAAAACTGATAAAACCATTATAATTATTTGATTGGTAAAAGTAACATCAACAAATGAGTGATTAAATAAGGCTGGAACATAAATAAATGGGAAAATGTAAATAAAAAAAAGACAATAAGATCTTAATGAACTTGGTGTTCCGTGAATATTTAATGCATTTAGATTTTCTATACACCTAGAAATTTCTCTTTTAGTTCCAATTAAACTATCTTTTTCTCTTTCATTGAAACGGCTCATATTTTCATATATTACTCCGTGAATTTCTTTCATTATTTCTCTAATATCTTCAATAGTAGTTTTTTGATACTTATCAGTTAGCATTTTATATAGAGTTTTAGAAACTGAGGATAGAAGAAGATTAAATTTACTTATATTTTCCTTTGGCATTTTATATACAGTTTTAAAATAATCACTAATTCCAACAAGGTTTGCTCTATAATCAGAAAGTAATCTTAATGCATCTTGTCTTTTTTGATACGCTCCGGTAATCGTAAAAACAAGTGGAAATACAATGGCTATACTAATTACATTAAAATCAACATAAAGTTTTAAATTATATGTATAACAAAGATAAAATGCAACTAGAGTAGTTATAGTTACTATAAATACTCTGAAATTTATTACTGCTGTTAGTCCTTTTATTTTTTTCATAAACTAATTAATGAAAAATTTATATTGATTATATAACGAAATCTTTTACAATGTATTGTGTTTTTATTGTAATTGAAAATTCAAATTTCCATTATTTAAATTAATAAAGTGGTTAATTAAAAGTATTTATAATATATGCAGTATTTTTTAAGTAATGTTTATATAGTAATCAGATAATTAGTGATATCATTTTCAGGTTTAAGGTTAAGTTTTTTTCGCAATCTATATCTTTGACTTTCAATTGTTCTAATTGAAGCTCCTGAGATTTGAGCAATTTCGCTCGAGTTTTGATTCATTCTAAGAAAAGCACAAAGCCTTAAATCAGTCGATGTTAATTTCCCATGTTTTTCTATAAGATTTTTAAAAAAACCTGGATATACTTTTGTGAATTGTTTTTCAAAGCTTTCAAATGTTTTTTTACTATTAATAATATTATCAATATTCCTTTTAATATTTTTAGATATAAACTCAGAAGATTCTTCAGAAAGGCTGCTTTTTTCAAGAGCTTTAATCTTATTACTAAGAGATTTTAAATATTCATTTCTTTGAGATATGAAATTTGTAGAACTTGTTAATTCAAGATTCTTAAGTTCTAGATCTTTTGAAGTAATTTTTTGTTCAATTGTTAATCTGTTGTTTTTCTCTTTTTGAAAATTATAATTAATTCTCATAGTTATTAGACTAAAAAATAAGATTATTGAACCTATTATAAGAATATATAAATAGGTATTATATTTTATTTTGTTTTGAGCTATTTCAGTTTGATTCTTACTTAAAAGAATTTGAGTTTCTAATTTAGACATAGATTTAGCTATATTAGAAACTCTTAATAATGAAGCTATTTTAATGATTGAGTCTTTAACTGATATCAAGTCATTTAATTTCGCTTTTTTTAAATAAACTGATTCTAATATAGTAAAGTTCTCAATTTTTTGTTCTAATCCAATATTTTGATTTTTTGTTAAATTATTCAAAGCAGTTTTTTCAGCAATATCTAATCTAGATATTTTTAAATAACTTTTAGCAATCATAGAGTTTATTGGAGATATTTCTAAGGAAAAATTTTTAAGATAGTTTAAAGCTTCTTCAAAATAATCAATTGCAGTTTGATACTTCTCAACATTATAGTAATGATGAGCAAATAAAACATTTAAATACCCAAAATTTCTATTAAGAGTTGAGTTTGCTAAATCAATTTCATTTAGGATTGCTTTATTATAAATTTGAGAAGCTTCATTAAAAATAGAGTTTGCTTTAAAAATGTCATTTAACTCAAAGGCTAATCTTGATTTGGCAATTAAAGAGTATATGATATCGCTTTCCTTTTTTTGTTTTAACCTAAAATTATACGATAAATTATATAGTGAATCTGCTTTAATAAAACTTTCATTAATAGTATTTATTAGCCCTAAATTATCATAAACTGTAGATGCCCCTTGGAGTTTTATTTTTTCATTTTTAATTAAGTTAAAATTATCTAAAGCTTCTAGATATTTTTCTTTGGCCTTTTCGTAATTTTTTTGTTTAAAATATATATTGCCAATACTAATTAAGGTATAAGGCGGGTAATTAATTTTTTTATGTGTTCTTTTATTTTCAGGTATTGATTTGAAAATCTGCAAAGCTTTTGAGTAGTAATTTAATGCATCAGCATTTAGATTTTTGTTATTTAAAACATCTCCAATAGCAGCGTAAATACCGGCTAATAAAGGGCTAGGAACATCATTGGATTTGTTGATGATTTCAAATGAGTATTCTAGTGCTTTACTAGGTTTTATCTCTTTAAATTTGCGTACACTATCTCTTAATTTTTCAAGATCAGTATAATCAGTTATTTGCGAGAAACAAAAATTAAAAGACAGAAATAATATTGAGAAAAAAAACTTCAAAATTTAAAATTTATACATTACAAAAATAGCAATAGCGCATATTAATATAATAATAATTTCTCCAATTTGTTTTGTGGTTATCAATTTTAAAAAAGTTTTATAGATTACAAAAAGACCTTTTTACTACAATACCTTCCTCTAGAATCCCTTACCTTTTCTTTTGACTTTGCTTTTAAAAATTCATTACGAGAATAGCTTTTACCATTTATAAAAAGAGATCTAACTCCAGGAGGAAAATTATAATGTTTTAAAAGTTTTTTATCAATCATTATACGAATAATAAAGAATGTCAAAAATACTAATTCTAATTAAAGTTATTTTAAAATCAAATACTTAATTATTACTGCATTAATAAGTGATAGTTTTAAGCCATGTTTCAGCCATAAGTTGGGCTCCAGGCATCGCTGCATGAACACCATCATAAAGCCAGTATTCAGCTGGGGCATATTTTATTGCCTCATTGAAAACATCTTGAAAGGGAACCCATATAGCTTTAAACTCATCCGATATTTTTTTTGCGCTAATTTGATATTCTTTAAATGGTTCGATCCATGATTCATCAACTACTGAGTTTTCTTTAAGAATAAAGGGTTGACATATAGCAATTTTAATGTTTGGTAATTCTTTTTTTGTTTTTTCTATCAATTTTCTATAATCACTTTCGTAAGTTTGTGAAGTACCGTTGTAATTTCCATCCCTGGTATGCCAATAATCATTAACTCCAATTAGGATGCTTAAAATATTTGGTTTTAACTTTAAACAATCTTTATCCCATCTATCTGAAAGTTGATAAACTTTATTACCACTAATTCCTCGGTTGTATAATTTAAGGTTTTCTTTAGGGAAAGAATTTAATAGATGCGAAGCTGCCAAAAAAGCATATCCGTTTCCGAACGAACTTGAATTATTTGGTAGTTCAAGTTTTTTCTCTCTGCCAGCATCAGTAATTGAATCTCCTTGAAAAAGAATAGTGGTATTTGGTGATATTGTGTTTTTTGTTTTTTGTGAAGTTTTTTCAGAACACGAGGCTAAAATGGATCCAACCATAGTTGAAAGGCCTATTGAACCAACTGAATTTTTTATAAATTTTCTTCTTGAAAAACTCATGGGATTATTTTTTTGTTAAAATAGAATAATTATATTGTTTAAACAAAATTTAATTATAAAATGAAAAAGTTGATATCAATAACATTAATATTTATTTTTTTTATTTCATGTGATGATAATTTAATTTATTATGAGGATTCATATTGTATTGAAAATATATCAATTATAGATCCTAATGATGGTTTAAAAGAAAATCAAACGGTTATAATAAAATCAAATAAAATTTATAAAATATTTGATTCAAGTAAAATAAAATTATCTAAAAAAAATAAGATTTATAATGGAAAAAATAAATTCCTAATTCCTGGGCTTTGGGACGCCCATGTTCATTTTGCTTTTGAAGAATCATTAGCAGAATCGATGTCAGATCTTTTTTTAGCTTTTGGGATAACAAGCGTAAGAGATACTGGAGGTGAGATTGATTTTGTTAACAAATTTAAGTACGAATCAGAAAATAATCCTAATACACATCCAAGGATTATGGTAGCAGGACCACTTATTGATGGAAAATATAATGTTTATGATGGATCTAATGATCAATTTCCTCCATTATCTATTCAAACTATGACAGAAAAGGATTTGCTAAAAGAAGTTTCTTCTTTAATCAAAAATAATGTCGATTTTTTAAAGGCTTATGAAATGTTAACACCAAATCAATTTAAAGCTTTAGCGAATATTGCAAAAGAAAATAATTTAAAATTAACTGGTCATGTCCCATTAAGCATGGATGTTATTAGCGCTTCAAATATCGGTTTAAATAGTATGGAGCACTTTAGAAATTTTGAATTATCAGTATCAAAAAATTCTGTTGAACTATTAAATAAAAGAAAAAGGTTATTAAAAAATTCCAAGAAATTTTCTGGAGGAAAATTAAGGTCATCAATTCATAGTCTTCAAAGGATGAATGCTATAAATAATATTGATTCTGTTAAACTAAACAAGGTAATTAATGTTTTAGCGAAGAATCAAACGTGGCAAATACCAACATTGTTTCTTTATAGAACATTTGCAAACAAAACTTTTAAGTTAAAGAGTTGGATTGAAAATTTTAATTTTTTTCCTTCTGAAGTTAGAGAAAAGTGGATTGATAAAATTTCAAAAATTGATGATAAATTAAATAAAGATAGACAAGCTTATTCAAATTGGGCTATAGGTATAGTTAGCTTAATGAATAAAAAAGGAGTTAAATTTATGGCTGGAACGGATGCTCCAATTTTTTTCTTAATTCCAGGGTTAAGTCTTCATGATGAAATTGCAATGCTTTCAGAAGGGGGTCTTTCAAATCTTGAAGCAATAAAGTCAGCTACATATAATCCTTCAAAATATTTTGGAATGGAAAACGAATTAGGCTCAATTAAGGTTGGTCAAATTGCAGATTTATTAATTCTCTCAAAGAATCCATTATTAAATATTTCTAATACTAAAGAGATCGAAGCTGTGATAAAAAATGGAAATTTACTTAACCGAAAATATTTAGATTCTCTTTTAAATAAATATTAGTGTACTATTTTATAAGTATGTATTATTAAATATCAGTACTTTTGTATATCTAAAATTTTGTATTATATTTGTAGTATGTATTAATATACTACATTTATAATGAAAATATTAAAATATAATCAACTAGATCAATCTTCGGATTTAAATATTAATAAACCTCGTTTGTCAGTATTACCAAATGGTGATCAAATTTTAAATATAACGGACATTTGTTCTAAAACATTACCTTTTAAAAAAAGAGAAAACTATAAAATTATATCTCAAATGGTTGAAAAAAATCAAATGGATACAATAATTTTTCCTTCTCTAAATAAACTAGGATATAATAAGCTAGATATCTTAAAAACAATTAAGGAATTTGATGATAAAGGAGTAAATGTTTGTTTAAAAAAAGAGAATATTAATACTAAGAATGAAGATAAATCCTCAAATACTGTTATATATTCAATTTTAAATTTTTTAATTTCTTTGTTTCAAAATGAAGATGAAATAAGAAAAGAAAGACAAAAAGATGGTATTGATAAAGCTAGGTTAAAAGGTAACTATAAAAAGGTTGGAGGTAAAAAACCAAGATTATCAATTGACCAATTTTTTAATAAACCAAAAAATTCTTTTTGCTTAGAAGAGTTAAAAAAAGGTAATAGTATAAGAAAATCAGCAATAAGTTCAGATATATCACCAGCTCAAGCTTTAAAAGTTAAAAAATTTGCTGAAGCTTCAGGTAGACTTTGAGATCTTGTTATCCTATTACTCTGGCTAGCATAAAACCTATACCTATCCCTATAGCTAACATAATTAACCCTTTTGAACTAAATAGCCAACTATATTTTTCTTCCCAAGCATCAGGTATAAAGTTTTGATTTTCATCTTTTGCAAAACC